>Ga0067045_1002397_pt1 | contig 165428 bp, 142 predicted proteins | sample TerdegcTABiofilm_FD_59184 | JGI IMG/M metagenome (GOLD analysis project Ga0067045, IMG submission 59184) | Combined Assembly of (Gp0054472, Gp0054536) Wastewater bioreactor microbial communities from Singapore -Terephthalate degrading... | reverse complement strand
ATTTTGGCGGAATTTCGGGAACATAATAAAATACAACCGTGGGAATTCCAAATGCAGCGGCAAAATGCACCGTTGCAGTATCTGGCGATAGAAAATAATCACAAGTGGAAATCATTTTGGCAAGCAATTGCAAATCGTCTGTAATTGGTGCGGGAACTGCTTTTGTTATTTCACATAATTTCAATTGCAGATCTTGCAAATTTTTTTGAACAAAAACATAAATTTCAAAATCTTTGTGATTTTCGAGAAATTTATTGATAAAATTAATATAATTATCAGTACCCCAAAATTTTGCTTTGCTTGAACCTGCAAGATTTATCCCAAGGCGATGTTTATTTGGATTTTTAGGAATTGGATTTATTATATTGTCATCAATTGGTAGATTTATTTTTTTATCAATATTTGCAGGCAAAATATTAAAAGGCAATAAAATATTCATTAATCTATCTACTATATGCACAGAAGATTTATCAGGAAGGGGAACAAGATGAGTATAAGAATTGCGATTTTCCTTATCAAATCCAAGTTTATATTTGCTTTTAATCAATTTCATCATAATCGAAGATGTTCGTGAGGGATTATCAAGCAAATCTATAATTAAATCATAATGTTCCGCATTTAAATGGGAAATCAATGGAATAATTTTGAAAAGGTTTTTTTCATAGTACCATATTTTTTTGAAAAATGGTTGAACGAAATGTGTTGCAGCGATATTCTTTTCACCTAAGCAAATATGCAATTCTTTATCGGGAAAATCTTCTTTAAAAACTTCAAACAAAGGAAGTGAAATAATTACATCTCCAAGTCTATCCTGGCGTAGTAAAAGGATTTTCTTAATATCGGATTTTGAAAATAGATCTTGCGGTTCTGTAATAATATCCATTTGATTTAGACAAATTCGATATGCAATTCCACTGCTTTTACAGAATGGGTTAGCGCACCAATCGAAATACCATTTACGCCAGTATGCAAATATGGTTCGATATTGGAAAGGTTAATGCCGCCCGAAGCTTCAATATATATATTTTTCCCATTTCTATGATTACGAATAACTTGCACAGCTTTGGCAACTCGTTCTGCGGACATATTATCGACCAATATTGCATCAACTCCAACATCCAAAACTGTATATAATTGCTCAAAAGTATCGACCTCCACCTCAATGGGCAAATGAGTAGAATTAAGCTCTTTAACGTGAGTAAGAAGTATATCTAATTCCTTGCCTGCTAAGTGGTTATCTTTGATAAGAATGCCTGATGATAAATCCAAACGGTGATTTGTACCACCTGCTTTTGCAACAGCATATTTTTCAAATAGACGCAATCCTGGAGTAGTCTTTCGAGTATCAAGTATTTCAATACCATAAGGTTTAGCCAATTCTACAAACTTGCGTGTTTTATTTGCAATGCCACAAAGCAATTGAATTAAATTGAGAAGCGACCGTTCCATAGATAAAATTTTGGTTGCTTGTCCAATAAATCGAGCAACTACAGTATTTTCTTGCACATAATCGCCATCTTTAAAAAGAATATCAACATGAACTGATTCATCAAAAAAACAGGGTATAATTTTTTCACCAATAAATACTGTATCTTGTTGAGTAATGAGTTGTGCCAAAACAATTTGGTGATTGTCTATAGTAAGATCAGTTGTAATATCCCTATTAGGAATATCTTCGGCAATAAATTCAGCAATTTTTGATTTTATATATTTTTCAGATAATTCATTTATTTGTTTATATAACATTAGATTAACTCCAGCATTTTTTTAATTGGTAATAAAGCTTTTTGGCGAATATCTTCACGCACATTCACTTCTGGAGCCAAATTTTCCAATGCTGCAATGATTTTATCAAGAGTATTTAAACGCATAAATGGACACATATTGCAGCTACATCCTTCCAAATCAGGCACTTCAAGGTAAATTTTATCAGGAGCAAGCTTCTTCATTTGATGAATTACACCTGGTTCAGTCAAAATGATAAACTTTTGTTTATTGCTTTCCACAGCGCGGCTGATTATTTTAGTAGTAGATCCGATAATATCAGCATATTTCAAAATATTTGGTGGGCATTCGGGATGAGCAAGTACTTCAGCATCAGGATTTTCTGCAATCATTTGCTTGACTTTTTCTTCTGAAAATTTCTGATGAACAATACAAGCACCATCCCATAAAATAATGTCGCGATTTGTTGCTTGCTTGACAAAAGAGCCAAGGAATTTATCTGGACCAAAAAGTACTTGCTTATTTGTAGGAATTGAATTAACAATTTTAATTGCATTCGATGAAGTACATATTATATCGCTCAAAGCTTTAACTTCTGCCGATGTATTAATGTAGCTCACAACCACAGAATTGGGGTGTGCATCAATCCATTGCTTATATTCATCAGCAGGTGCAGAATCAGCAAGCGAGCATCCCGCCATTAAATCGGGGACAATCACCTTTTTATTAGGGTTCAAAATTTTTGCAGTTTCAGCCATAAAATTCACGCCGCAAAATAAAATCACATCTTGCTCAACTTTCTGAGCATATTGTGATAAAGCAAGTGAATCACCAATATAATCAGCAATGTCCTGAATAGCAGGATCTTGATAATAATGTGCTAAAATGACAGCATTTTGTTTATGTTTTAGCTCTAAAATGCGCTCAATTTTCTTTTCATCCGTAAGCGTTGCTGTATCTATATCAATTATTTCCATTTCAATCACAAAATTAAATAAAAAAGATAAAGATAATTGACGAAATTTATTTTTTTGAATTATAAAAATAAATAATTACCAAATCTGCTATTCCGAAAGGGGGAAGAATTCACTGTTATAAAATATATCCTAGCTCACACAAGAATAATATTATTATTCCATCTGTAATGGCATAAAACTTGAAACCCCTATATATATAAGTGAGTATGCAAAAGCATAGGTGTTTTTTCCACATAAGTTTATGAATTCTATCTATTTTGCGTGCGTTGGTTGAATTTTTCTCTTTCCTGCTGTTATCCAGAAATATATACCTGCAATTATAAAAGGAATGCTTAAAATCTGGCCCATATTTAGAGCTAAATTCTCTTCGAGATATGATTGCTTTATTTTAAAGAATTCTAATATGAATCGGGCAGAAAAAATTAATACAAGAAATATTCCAAAAAGTAATCCTCTTGGTGTGAGTGATTTTCTCTTTTTGTAAGTAAATAGCAAAATAAAAAAAATAATTAGATAAGATATTGATTCATATAATTGAACAGGGTGACGTGGAATGTCATCAACACGAGCAAAAATTATTGCCCACGGGACATTTGAAGGTGTCCCTAAAATTTCGGAATTGAAAAAATTGCCCAATCGTATAAAACATCCTGCCAATGCAACAGGAACAACAATTCTATCTAACAACCATAGATAATTGACATCTTTTCTAACTAATGTATATAACCATAATCCCACTAATATACCAATTGCAGCTCCGTGGCTTGCCAATCCACCTTTCCAAACCTCCAGTATTTCAATGGGATGAGCTAAGTAATATGCAGGTTCATAAAAAAAACAATGTCCTAATCTTGCGCCGATAACAGTAGCAAGAATCATTACAATTGTCAAATTCTCTAAATCTTTTTGCGGCTTATTTTCATTTTTGTACATCCACGATACTATCTCATATCCAACAATGAAGCCTAATGCAAATAGTAGTCCATACCACCTAATTGATAAATTACCTATAGAAAAAATTACAGGGGACGCATTCCAAATTATATGTGACATAATAAAATCCTAATCATTTGCTTACGATTAACTTCTGACCTGGCTTTATATCGTTTGGATCTTTAATATTGTTCAGTTCCTTTAATTGTTGAATAGTCAAATCATATTTTATAGCAATTGAATATAATGTATCACCTTTTTTGACAATATGTGTTTTTGGTATTTCTTTAGTTGCTTTGGAATTAGAATTTGCGATATTAGTTGTTTCAGTTGTATAAATTTTTAATTTTGAGCCAATTAAAATAATATTCCCTTCTTTAATTTCAGGGTTCCATTCTTTAATTTGTTCTTTTGTAACTTTATATTTTGCTGCAATTTTTTCTAATGATTCGCCCGATTTGACATTATGTACTATAACCCGCTCAGTAGTGATGGTGCGTTCTTTTTTGGGTTTTTCTTGTGCAACATCTACACTTATTATAGGAATTTTTAATTTCAAACCAGGAGTAATTACATCCTTTTTTAATTTATTTGCTTTTTTAATTTCTGATATAGAAACATTATATTTATCAGCAATTTTTGCAAGAGTTTCGCCTTTCTTAACCGTATGAGTGATTACTTTTTTTGTTATCTTTTCCTGATTATCTTGTGAAATAATAAGTGTCTGTCCTATTTTAATTTGATCTTTATCATTTAAATCATTTAGAGATCTTAAATCAGCAACTGTGACCCCATAATTTTGAGCGATCGTATATAATGTTTCTCCTTCTTTTACTTTATGAGACAATGGACTATTACTATAATCTTTTTGGTTAATTTGTTTTGAAACATAAGTAGAATTCTGTTTAGCAACAGGAATTTTATTAGCTATTTTGAGGCTATCATACTGTTTTTGGCTAATTGGAAGCATAATTTGTTTCTTAGGATTGAATTCTGAAATACTATCAGATGAATATTGATTTAATTTTGAAATTTCTTCTTTAGATAAGTTAAATCTTTGAGCTACTATTTCTAATGATTCTCCTTCTTCAATTGTATGAATGACATAAGCCCTTCTTTCTTCATAAGGAATTGATTGAAGATTATTCGCAAAAGTATTTGAAGTGTTTTCAGGAATTTTTAAATAATAAACTTTTTTATCTAATGGTGTAGTATTCCGAATTAGTTCAGGATTTAATTCTCGCAATTGTTCAACTGTAATTTGCGCAGCTTTTGCAAGGGCATCAAGATTCGCAGGCTCATTTAACGCATAAATATCATATTTATATTCAGGTTGAAAGTGCATTTCTGATTCTTTAAATCCATATTTTAAAGGGTCCATAGCAATAAGAGTCACAGCAATATATAATGGAACATAATTGCGTGTTTCTTTTGGTAAATATTTTTGAATTTCCCAGAAATCAGGATTATCTTTATTTGATTTACGTATAGCATTCCGAACACAATTAGGACCACAGTTGTATCCGGCAAGCGCTAAATACCAATCGCCAAACATTCCATATAAATCCCTGAGATGACGCATTGCGGCACGTGTAGATTTTTCAGGATCGCGTCTCTCATCAAGCCACGGTGAGGGTTCTTTATTTAATCCATATAACTGTCCTGTTGAGTAAATAAATTGCCATAAACCAACAGCATTTGCGTGAGACAAAGCATTTGGGTTCATTCCACTTTCAAATAATGAAAGATATATGAGCTCCTGTGGAACTTGTTCATAATTAGCTATCCTTGCCATCATAGGAAAATAACGTGTAGATCTCTCAAGCCAAGTTTTTAGATATTGAAATAACTTTGGATTGTTCAATAATGTATTTAGAGCTTTTTCAACATGATTGTTCATTACTAATTTAATTTGGAGGGAATCTGGTGGTGGGAAAAAACCTGTATTTTTCAATTTTATTGCTAAATTCTCGCCTTCTTTTGTATTAATCGGTTTATTTTTCCCAATATTTTCAGGTAATGATCCAATTTCATTAAATAGCAATTTCTTAACAACAAACACACTTGAGTTCTCATCCAAATTATTGATGTTCGTTATATATATTTCATAGTCATCAATTATCGAACGTAATAAATCCATAAATTCACGCTGATTCTCAATTCCAGGGTAGCTTGCATATTTATTTAACTTATCAACCGCTTCCTCAAAACTTTTTGCAGCGTGCAATGTGTCTTTCCGCTTCATATAAATTAATGCATCATTATATTTCTTCCTTGCAAATCGTATTGAATTTTGAAATTCAACTGAATGAAAATCGCTTTTTTGGACTTTTTCATCAAATTCAGAAAATTCGTCAGGGAATTTTATGGTATTAGCTGAATTTCCACTCTTAACGTCCTGCGAAAAAACCGAAAAAACAGGTATTGTTATGCTAATTATTCCTATAATTATAGACAAAACAATATACTTACGAGTAAAAATTTTGGTTTTTCTCATTTACGTTTTTTATTTTTTATAAAAATATGAATTTTTTTGAAAAAAACAAATATTTTTTTTAAACTTTTTCAATATTTATTGTATTTTTTGACTATTATCGTTCAATAGTTTAATATTTTTGTAAATTAATTGTCCCATAATCTTGACATTATTCCACACATAATTCATCGAGTAAAATTGATAACTGCCTAGCTGCTTCTCGTCTTTCGTATTTTGCTATTGCTGATTCATTAATTTTTTGCTTAATACCTTTATATTTATAAGCATTATATAATTTTAAAAAATTATCAGCAATTTTTTCTATTTCGCTTTGGTGAGCGACTAACCCCAATCCAGTTTCCTGCATCAATTCAGCAATTGCACCATTTGTGGGAGCAATTGTTAAAATTGGTTTTCTTGTTCCAATATATTCATAAACTTTGCCTGGTACAATTTCTTGACTTTCTTTGGATTCATCAACTATTAATAGTAGCGCATCGCTTTTCAGCAATTCAATTAAACTTTCTTTATGGGGTAGATAATTGATAACTTCAATGGAATTTCGGAAGCTTGTATTTTCTATCATTTCGTAAATTTCCCGACCAAATCGCCCTATAAATTTTATTTTGAAATCATCCCGACTTAATAGCCCATCATTTAATAATTTTTCGATTGCTTGAAATAATGCAGCGGGATTACGCCTTCCATACATTGAACCTGTATAAGTCAAAGTAAAGCGCTCATTTTCTTGCCAATCTATTTTTGGATAATCATCCGAATCAAATCCATTTGGAATATGCTGAAACTTTGATTTATCAAGATCTGGATATTTACCCAGAGCATCTTTGATTATTCCAACCCAGGCGCATTCGATTTTGTCAGCTTTTTGAAATACACTTTTCTCCAAATGTTCATCAATTTGACGAGGCAAAAACCACCGTTTTGGTGCAGAAATAAAGCCAGTCCACGGATCTCGAAATCCCGCAATCCAGGGAACTTTCAATATTTTTTTTGCTCTTTTGGCAATTAATGCTGTCGTATATGGGGGAGATGAGCTATAAATTGCATCAATTTTGTTTTCTTTAATGGCTTTCCGTAATTCCTTTCTTCCCGAAAAATACCAGAACATCCGTGCGTCTGGTATAAAAAAAGTGGCTCTTATGAATTCTGAAAATTTTTCTTTCCAGGTTAATTTTTGATTCTCTTTTTTTATAACATTAACATCAACTGGATCACTACTTTTTATTCCCACAATTTTCCGATAAAAAGAGTATGGTTCAAAAATTTTGCTACGATAAATTTTTATATTCTTTGGAATTTCCTCTAATAAAGAATAATCATACGCAGGATATTGCGCATCTTTTGCAGTATATACAATTGGATTCCACCCAAATTCAGGTAAATATTTTATATGTTTTAACACTCTTTGAACACCTGGTCCCCCTGATGGAGGAAAATAATATGCAATAATTAGCAGATTCTTCATTTCATCATTTTTATGCTTTGCAAAATTACCAATGTATCAGAAAAACTTATTAGTTTTGTAAAATTTATAACGAAAAATAATTTATGAACGATAAATATGAAGCAATAATTGGATTGGAAGTTCATACGCAATTGCTCACAAAATCTAAAGCATTTTGCAGTTGTTCTGTTCAATTTGGCGATATACCAAATACAAATACTTGTCCAGTATGTTTAGGCCATCCCGGTGCCTTGCCTGTACTTAATGAAGAAGTTGTTCGTTATGCAGTGAAATTGGGTTTAGCCACAAATTGCAAAATTCGGGAAACATCGATCTTTGCACGCAAGAACTATTTTTATGAAGATTTGCCAAAGGGATATCAAATTTCTCAATATGATAAGCCTATTTGTTATGATGGATTTATAGAAATTCAATTAGATGAGCATACAACAAAGAAAATTGGTATTACTCGTATTCATATTGAAGAAGATACAGGAAAAGCAATTCACGATTTAGATATTGATACATTGCTGGATTATAACCGAAGCGGGGTACCATTACTCGAAATTGTTAGCGAACCAGATATAAGGACACCCGAAGAAGCACATAAGTATCTTGAACAACTCCGCCAAATATTATTATATCTTGGAATTTCTTCAGGCAATATGGAGGAGGGAGCTTTACGATGCGACGCTAATGTTTCTGTCCGCTTACGTGGTGCTGAGAAATTTGGTACAAAAACGGAAGTAAAAAATTTAAATAGCTTCCGCAATGTTCAGAAAGCTTTAGAATATGAAATTGACCGCCAAAGTGAGATGCTTAAAAATCATCAAGTTGTTCATCAAGAGACAATGTTATGGGATGCTTCACGGCACCAAACACGTGTTATGCGAACTAAAGAAATGGCACACGATTATCGGTATTTTCCCGAACCAGATTTGTTGAATTTATATATACCTGATGAATTCATTAGAGAAATTAAAAAAGAATTGCCTGAATTGCCTTTTGAGAGAAGGGCGCGTTTTCAAGTGGAGTACGGTTTGCCATGGTATGATACCAATATTCTTGTTTCTGATAAATATGTTGGAGATTTCTATGAAAAAGCTGCATTTTTGATTGAAAATAAAAATGAAACAACCTATAAATTACTTAGCAATTGGATAATGACTGAGGTTTTACGGGTGCTATCAGAAAAAAATATAACAATATCTCAGTTGGAATTGAATCCAAAATTTCTTGCAGAATTGGTCGAATTACTCGCTGATAATTCTATTTCTAGCCGCATTGCAAAAGATGTATTCGAGGAAATGATTTCAACCAAAAAATCACCAAAAGACATAATTTCTGAGAAAGGAATTACTCAAATTTCAAATACTAATGAATTGGAAATGATAATAAAAGAAATAATTAGCAATAATCAAGAATCTGTCGAAAAATATAAATCAGGTAAAAAAAATGTATTTGGATTTTTTGTAGGCCAAGTAATGAAGCAAACGCAAGGCAAAGCCAATCCACAAATAGTGAATCAAATTTTAGAAAAATATCTTAATTAAAAACAGCTACTCTACTATTTCCTATATTTTATTTCAATTTTTTTTCTTAGGAGGATTACTAAGTAAAATTGTCGATGGGTCATCGGAAAATGCCCGCAATGTATTTTGCAATTCAGCATTTGTCTTTTTTAAATCTTCGAGCAAGCTGGATAAATTAACAAAAAATATGTCTGACCGAACACTAATTTTCTTAACAGATGAATTAATAACATTCAAGGTCGTATCATAATCATTATAAACTTTATCCATAAACTCGGCGATCTGCAAGTCATTAATTTTTTTCTCTAAATCAATTATTGTATTATTTAAGTCATCCGAGGATTTGTTGATTTTGTAAGTAGTAGTAATAATATTATCTATTGCTTTAGTAGTGTCAAGTTGGGAAACAAGCAAAGCAACACTTTCGGTAGTTTTTCGGAAATTTTGCAGACTTAATTTTATATCGGGATTATTTAATAATACATTAGTAGAATGCAAAGTCGTAGTAAGTTCCTTTGAAATCTGAGAAAATTGAATTGTTTGAATTTTTGAAAGAATATCCCTTGCTGCAAGTGTAAATTCACTAATAGTTGAAGGTGCGGATGGTATCACAGGATATTTAGGTTTAAAAGGTAATTCAGGGAAATTATTAAATCCAAGAGTATCATTTGGTTTTGCCTCAAAAAGCAAAAGATATTTGCCGCCTGCAATTCCTGACATTTCAGGTGAAATTCGTGTATAGGGAGTCATTTTGATTTTTGGGTCAATTGCCATAATAATTTCAATCAATCTGCCATCGGGTGCAATATCAATTTTTTTGATATTTCCAATAGGCACACCTTGATATTTAACAGCACTGCCTTGCTCAAGTCCTTGCACTGAACCATCAATATAAGTTACATAGAATTTCCTTTCCTTCATAAATTGTGAAGACCCGAGCCAAATTATTGACCCAACAATAGCTATAAGCCCGATAAGGATAAAAAGCCCAATAAAAAAACTGGAAGTTACTTTTCCTTTTGCCATTTTTATTTCCTTTTAAAATTTTCGATTAAAAAATTTATATACAATTTCATTTTCTGAATTCTTTAGAATATCAGGTTTTCCCTGTGCTATTATTGTATGACTTTGATTATCAAGTAGATATACTTCGTCAGCAATTTCAAAAATGCTTTCAAGGTCGTGCGTTACAATTACCATAGTTGTTTTAAGTGCTTTGTTTAATTGTTTAATTAAATTATCCAACGATGCAGCAGTTGTGGGATCTAATCCCGATGAGGGTTCATCAAAGAACAATATTTCAGGGTCGATTGTCATTGCCCGAGCAAGTGATGCACGCTTTTTCATTCCGCCACTAATTTCTGATGGTATAAAATCCTCAAATCCCTCTAATCCGACACTACTTAATTTTATTCTTACAATTTCCTCGATTTGGAGATCTGTCAAACTCGTATATGTTCTCAATAATAGCTCAATATTTTCTCTTAATGTCATTGAAGCAAGTAATCCACCCATCTGGAACATAACCCCAAATGATTTTCTGATGATTTCCCTTTTTTTGTAATGTGCGGGATAAAATTTCTCATTTTTTATAAAAATTTCTCCCGTATCAGGTTCTTCAAGTCCAATTATCTGGCGAAGTAATGTACTTTTTCCTGACCCACTGCCACCCGCAATGCATACTATTGAACTTTGCTTAATCTCAAGATTGATATTTTCCAAAACTACATTTTCTCCATATTTTTTGGATAAATTTGTAACTTTAATTGCAATTTGATCTTCCATTTCTTTATATCCCCAGTATTGGAAATAATATCGTAAAAACAGCATCAATAAATATTATATGAAAAATAGATGTCACAACTGATGACGTTGTGTATTTCCCAACACTTTCTGCACCACCGCTAACTTGCATACCGCGAAAACACCCTATTAATGTAATTACAAACCCAAAAATCACTGCTTTGATTAATCCTGAAAGAATATCATTAAAATCAACAGATACTTGTAATCTGTTTAAATAGCCAGTCATTGTTATATCAAGTGTTCCGAGAGAGGCAACCAACCCACCTAAGACTCCTATAATATTAGCAAACATTACAACAATTGGTAAAGAAATAATCATCGAAATCATTCTCGGCATTACAAGAAAATCCTGGATATTGAATCCCATCGTTTTCAAAGCATCAATCTCTTCAGATACTTTCATACTCCCGATTTCTGCTGTAAATGCAGATCCTGACCTTCCCGCAACAATTATAGCCACCATCAGTGGAGATAGCTCACGAGTAAGAGCAATACCTACAGCATCCGCAATATAAATATCTGCTCCAAAATTTTTCAGAAGTAATGCACCTTGATATCCTGTAATTAATCCAATTAAGAATAATATCAATACTGATATTGGTACAGCATTTATTCCAATTGATATAAAATGTCTTGGAAAATCTTCCCACCTTATTGATCCAGGAGACCATACAATTTTGCTAAGACTAATTATAGTATCCCCAAAGAAATTCACGAAACTAATGCCATCAGAAACAAGATTTTTAAATGTGTTACCTAAATATTCGAAGAAATTTATAATTAAAGATCTAGTCTCTTTTAATTTCGGTACCTTTACATTTTGAAATTTTAAAAAATCATAAAAGTTCTTTGCATCTTCTGACATATTAAGAATTTGAAATTTGATATTCTGATTCTTACAATATGAACTAATTACATTAAGCCAAGAAACTATAAAAGAATCATATCTATTCAGTTCAGAGAGATCAACAATGAAATTGTCAATATCCTTTAAATTCTTTTTTAAGTTATAAGAATTAATAATTTTTGAATTTGAAAAAACGAAATCGCCACTAAAATAGCAGTATAAAGATTTTTCGTTTCTTTCCAGTCTTAGCTCACAAGTGCGAAATTTTTCATCTTCTTTCATTATTTCAATAGCATTTTTATAAAATTATAATATTCTAATTAATATAAATGCAATTTATAAAATATTATTGTTTTTTTCTAATTTTGTAGTATGAACACTGAAATCAAAATTGCTTTTCGATATATATTTTCACGTCATTCATTCAATTTTATTACAATTATTAATATTCTTTCTTTGATTGGAATTACAATTGGAGTCGCTGCATTGATAATTGTGATTTCGATATTCAATGCCTTTCAAGATATTGCAATAAAGCAAATTATTGGTTTTGACCCACATATACAAATATCAAATATTTCTGATGACAATTTTATTTATGAAAATATTTATAATTATCTAAAAAACAACCAAGAAGTCGATAAATTCGCAACTATTCAAAATTCCCGCGTCGTTTTTTTCAAAAATAATGCTGTACGGGTTGTAAATATTAAGCTTTTAGTCTCTCAAGATAATAATTATTTTGATTTTTTGAATGACCACTTGCTAATTGGAAGTACAAAAATCAATCAAATTGGAAATTTACCTTGTGTATGGATTGGTGTAGGGCTTGCTGATGCCTTACACACTTTACCTCCTGATACAATGCAAATTCTATTTGCTAAAAATATAGAGCAAGCGCTTTTGACATATCAATTGCCTAATTTTTCATCGGCAATAATTGGCGGAATTTATCAGTCAAATGTAAAAGATTATGATATTGATTATGCTTTTGCTTCTAGTCCCATTATGCTTAAATATTTTAATGATAATAATCTTGAATCTTATAATACAATTGAAATACGAATAAAAAATTTAAATAAACTTGATAAATTAACTAATGAACTCAAGAGACAATTCCCACATTATAAAATTGAAAATTGGAAAGATTTAAATAAAGCTTACTATAACGTTATGCAATTTGAGCGAACAGCGGCAAGCCTACTTTTAGGATTAATTGTAATTGTAGCAGTTTTTAATATTTTTTCGTCATTGACAATGACTATTATAGAAAAGCGCAAGGATATTGCTATACTTCGAGCAATCGGTGCAAAAACAAATTTTATTAGGAAGATATATCTATTAGAAGGAAGTATTATAGGGATTATAGGTTCTATTTTAGGCGGAACACTAGGTGTTGCTTTATGTTATGGGCAAATTCACTATAAATGGTTCAAAATCGACGCTACAAAATATATAATGGATTATATTCCTGTGCTTGTAAAATACACTGATGTATTTGCAGTAGTTATAATTGCCATTTTAATTGCTATATTATCGGCTTATTATCCATCAATAAGAGCCAGCAAATTTGAAATATCAGAAAATTTGAGAGAAGAATGAAAATTATAACTACTATTGGCGATCCTAATGGAATTGGGCTTGAAACTTTCGTAAAAGCAATTAAAGAGTGTGATGCTGAATTTTTTCAAAATAATTATATCGCTATTGCCTCATCTCCATCAATTATAGAGAATTATCTCAAAGAAATTAATTTTCTCTTTAATTTTGAGAATCAATATTTAGTAATTGACAATAAAAAAATCGAAATTATTAATATTGATAAAGATTATAAAATTGAATTCGGCACCATAACTAATAAATCTGCTGAAATTGCATTATCATCCTTAGAATGTGCGGCCGAGCTTGTTCTATCCAAGAAATATAATGCAATGCTAACTTTGCCAATCTCAAAAAATGCGATGCACCTTACTGAATTCCCCTTTCAAGGACATACTGAATATCTTGCAGCAAAGGATAATGCAAAAGATTATTTAATGATATTATTCAATGATAAAATGCGGGTGGCACTTGCAACAATTCATATTCCATTAAAAGATGTTGCTGTGTCAATTTCTGAGGAATTACTTGAAAATAAGATTACAAACTTCATTCATTCTTTAAAAATCGATTTTGCAACCGATAAGCCAAAAATTGCTTTATTAGCTCTAAATCCTCACGCAGGAGAAAACGGAGATATTGGAAGAGAAGAAATTGAAATTATTATCCCCATTATAGAAAAGTTTAGAAATAATGGAAATATAATTGATGGACCATTTCCCGCAGATAGTTTTTTCGCTCATAGCAACTGGCATAATTACGATGGCATATTTTCAATGTACCATGACCAGGGATTGATTCCAATGAAAATGACAAACAGAAATGGTGGAGTTAATTTTACAGCAGGACTCAGTTTTGTCCGGACATCACCCGACCATGGGACAGGATTTGACATAGCAGGTAAAAACATAGCTGATTGCAAAAGCACATTGCAAGCATTAATTTGGGCAGAAAAAATTTCACGAAATCGATTAATTTTTAATGTATAATTATTATTATTTATTTTTTTCATAATTTTGTGTTTTCTTAATTATGGGTTTAGTCCTATCATATTTAATTTATCTAAAAAATTCAGGAATTTATAATGGCAGACGAAAGTTTTGTTATCAATCCATTAAATGATAACACTAATGAGAATTTTGACAATAATGAAATTCAAAATTCAGAAGATATTCAACCTAATCAAATTGAAAATGTTAAACCAAGTGATGAGCAAGAGAATTTATCCTCGGTTGTCACTGAATCAACTGAAAGCATACATATTGCTGAAAAGTCAATAGAAATTGCTCAAGAACCAATTGAAAGTGGTCTTTCAGAAGATTTCAATACAACTATAGCAGATTCTAATATTAGTACTACTGTTAGCGAAGAAATAGAGAATTCATCTATTGAAACCGCCCAAAAGCAGGCTAATGCAGAGGAGGAAAAAATCCAACCTCATAAGCATACTGAATCAAGCAAATCACACAAAGCACCAAAGCCTCAAATTAATCAAGAGGTACTTGATAAGCTAAAAGCAATCAAAGAGGCAGGGCAAACAATTTTGGCAAAGGTTGAAGATAGAGTGAATGGTGGATTAAGATTGAACTATGAAGGATTGCCTATATTTTTACCTATTTCGCATTTCTCATTTTTAGATATAAATCAAATCAGCGAGGAAGATCTAATTAGAACAGTTGGCGATTTATTAGAAGTCGAGATACTTGAAATAAATGATGAAGTTCCTGCTCATAAACGAAATATTATTGCAAGCAGAAAGAATGTGCTCGAAAAGAAATTTTTCCACGATTTAAAAGTCGGAACAATTGTTGAGGGTACAATTTCATCAATTGCAAATTTTGGAATATTTGTTGATTTAGGGGGAGTGGAAGGATTAGTTCACATTTCACATATTTCAAGAAAACATATCGACGATCCTCGTACAATTTTCAAAAAGGGAGATAAGGTAAAAGCAATGGTGATGGGTATCGATCCAATTAAGAAAAAAATCAGTTTAAGTATGGCTGACCTTGAAAAAGGGGCTCATCCAACACATCAATTTAATATTGCAGAAAAATATCCCGTATCATCAATACACAATGTAAAAGTTAAAAGATTTGTAGATTTTGGTGTTTTTGTCGAATTAGAAAAAGGCCTTGATGGATTAATCCGCAATCAAGAACTCTCCTGGACAGAAAGAGTAAATAATCCAAAGGAGATACTGCAACAAGACCAAGAAATCCAAGCTCAAGTTATTTCAATCAATCCTGAGAAAAATCTTGTTTCATTAAGTTATCGCAATACATTAGAAAACCCCTGGCCTGAAATTGAGAAAAACATTAAAATCGGCGATATAAAGAATGCAACAATAAAACAAATCCGTACCGAAGGTGCAATTCTAACAATCGACGGCAATATTGATGGATTTTTGCCAAAAAGCAAAATGAAAGGTAATATTAGAAATGGAAAAATTCCCTTTAAAAAAGGCGATAATATTGAAGTTAAAGTTGCTGATGTCATAGCATCAGACCATTCTATAATTTTTGAAATGATTGGTGATGAGAAAACACAACAACCCTACAATCGAGAAGAAAATCAGCAGAAGCATATTCGGCGCACCACACCTCGAGCTAATGAAGAAAAGCAAGTCACTCCAATGCTTATTTCTGAATCCCAACCCAATAATGTCGGCAATTTCTCCTTTGCAGAATTAATTGATGAGCAAATGAAGAAATTATTAGACAATAATAATTAAGAAATTATCCAAAAAGTGTAGGGGCATATTCAAATATGCCCCTTTTCTTGTTCCACTCCATTATAGACGATGTCTCTTTGAACCTTCAATTTAAGTCGTGGCTTCGCATCAAAAGCATCCTTGCTTTTGCCATATTCTAATTATTCTTGCTGAATGCATTTTTTAAAAATGAAGAAAATGAAAGGGATTGATTCCCAATTGGACTTACCGTTTCAATATTGGCACTATTTGATTTTTGGGGATTGTTTTTTAAATTATTGATTAATTCGGTTGTTAGTTGTTCTTTTGGAGAAAGCTCTGAAATCAATGTGATATTTTTCTCTGCTAAACCAATTAAGAAAGTCTGCCCCCCCACTTTGACAATAAAAAGAGAAGCCTTTTGAGTAAGCGGGATACGCCCTATAACTTTACCCTCATAATTCCCGATTTTTTTTATTTTATTTTTTTGTAATTTCTTTAAATAAAGTGATAAGAGGAAAAGAATAACGATAAATGCTGCCAGAACAAGAAAAGAAGTAAGAATTGATTGATCCATTGAATAGCTCCCGAACTTATGTATTCAATGATTTTATTCTATCCTCGCGTTCGATGAGCTGAGTTATACGAATACCAAAATGCTTATCAATCACGACAACCTCTCCCTCGGCAATCTTTTTACCATTGATTATAACATCCACAGGTTCGCTAACTAATTTATCGAATTCAATGACCGAGCCACGTCCAAGCTGTAAAATGTCCTTTATTAGCATATTTGTGCGACCAAGTTCAATAGAAACAGGCAATTGCAAATCAAGCAATAATTCCAATTTTGGACTTGTTTTTTCTGATTTTTCGTCGCTTTTTGTACTTCGAAGTTGTGATTGCTGTAAGGCAGCTTTTTGCTCTTCTTGAACTTGTTGCTCTTCATCACTGCCACTATTTATAAGGGCATCTATTTCTTCTTGAGACATTGCCATTTTATATCTCCTTTTTATATCTCAAATCTAGTTCTACAATATCTTCTTCTTTTAGGAAACGAGTGACCTGAACTGCCCGTTTTCCATCAACGGTTCCAGGCCTTCCAAGAAGCTTTTTTCTATTATTTATTGAAATTTCTACTTCTTCATTTACTTTTTTATCCAGTTTGAGAATATCCCCTACTTCCAAATTAAGAAAATCCCCAACTGTAATAATTGTTCTTGCAAGCTCAGCCTGAACAAGTAAATAAGTTGAGGAAATCTGTCTGTTTATTATTTCGATATTTTCTTTTCTCTTTTGAGGTGTAAGCGTAACTGTTGGAGCAGTAATTTGCTGACGATTGAGCTTAGCTAAGACCTCTTCCAATGCAAATGTTGGAAAACATAAGTTCATCAAATAAGTATTAACACCGATATTTACATCAAAAGATACAACTAACACAATTTCAGATGACGGGGCAATTTGCACAAAATCGGCTTCCATTTCTAATCGGGAATATTTAAAATTGATTTCTGTAATTGAACGCCAAGCATTACGTAAATCAGAAAAAGCGTGTTCAATAATACCACGAATTACAGATTGCTCGATTGGGGTTATCGAACGAGGTTTTGGTGCTATTTCACCACTTCCACCAAGTAATTTTTCTACAATCACCAGAGCTAACTGTGGACTTATCTCCAGAATTCCATTGCCATCAGTTCCCTCTATATCAAACACATATAAGCAACTTGGATTTGATACCGATAATATGTATTCAGAATAAAATAATTGGTCAATTGATGTAACTTCAACAGAAATTAATGATTGTAAGCGTGAAACAAGGTAATAGCCAAATGTTTCTGCAAAATTTTCATGGACAGTTTGCATTGTTCGCAATTGATTTTTTGAAACCCTGTTTGGGCGACGAAAATCATACGCAGCAATATCTTTTGACTTAAATTTGCCAGCTATAACATCATCAACATTAACCCTTCCGCTTGACATTTCGGAAAGTAAATTATCAATTTCGTTTTGTGATAATAATTCTGCCATTTTATTCTTGAATTATAAATTCTATAAGACCAACCTTTACCAATCTTAAACCGTATTCATCAAAAATTGGTTGTAAATTTGTTTTAAATTGCTCTTCAAGTTGTGGGCGTTGTGCTTGTAATTCTTGTAAATTATAGGATGCAATGAACCCATTAACGTTACTTTTGATACGTGCAAGTAATTTTTGAACGATAACTTCATCGGGTTTGATTTTCCCTCCTGCATCAGTCAAACCTTCTAACGCTTTATCATTTTCATTTTTTTTCATAAATTCCAATCCAAGATTGACAACCACAAAAGTAGTTGCACCATCTCGTGGATTGGTCGTAATTCTTCCCGTTTCAAGGAATATTGTTTTTTGAAGATTTAGTGCTGCTTTTTTTTCGTTAGATTTTTCTTCTGTCGTCTGGACTTGAGCAGTAGTAGGTTGAGATGGAAATAATCGAGTTGCAATGAAATAACCAAAGACAACTGCAACCAATATCAGAACTATAGCACCAACTCCAATACCAATTATTAAAGGAAGTGGTGCATTCAAAATTTTGTTATCAGATTCCTTCTTTGGTTTTTCTGGTTCCTGTTTTTCCTGTTTTCTTGTTTCTTCTTCTGCCATTTAATTATGCCATTTAAATATTATTATCGTTCAAAATTAGCATATTTTTAGAAATAAACAAAAAAATTATGCCATAAAAATTATTGTTTTTATAAATTTAAATATTACGATGCTATTTCTATATTTTAAAGAAAATTATATATCTGATAATTTAAATTTTCTTTATTTAATAAATAAAAACTTAAATTGAATTTTGCTATATTGAAGAATATTGACCATTTCCTATAATACTGATTAATTTATAGAATGATTTCTTTACTTCCTCGACATTGATTTGCCTAATATCATCAACTCCGTCAGCAGCAGATACAATTGTCTGAATATCGCTTAATGGCCCAAAGAGCTCTCGGCTAGACAGCAAACCTGAATAAAGTGCCAATATTGGCTTATTGAAAGCTGATGCAATGTGGACAATTGATGTATCGGGTGTTATCACTAAGTCAGCACCTTTTATTAAAGATATTAAATCAAAAAAATTTCGAGCAGGTGTAATTATTGTATTGGGAAATTTGTCATTTATAGTAATCAATTTGCTTTTATCTTTAGGGTCTGCACTCAAAATAATATTAAAATCATTAATATTAATTGAACCTAAAAATTCTATCCATTTCTCACTGCTCCACATTTTCTTTTCATTACTTGCGGAAATATTCAGCAATATATTTATTTTATTAGGTAATAAATTTTGAAAAAAATTAAAAATGAAAGTATGCGAATTATTATCCTCAAATATTTCAGGTGGGATTGGTTTTTCAGGAAAATCGATGCCCAAATATTTTAAAGGTTGCATAAGTTTTTGTGAAAAATGAATACCAATATTACTATCAATTCGCTGAATTGGTAAAATATTGGATTTGGAATCTTGTGTGAAATATACCTTTTTTTCAGCTCGCACAATCTTTGCAAAAATTTGGCTTTCTGTTGAATGGTGGTCTTTTGGGTCAATATAATATGAATATTTTCTCGAGCGAAGTTTGGTAATTAAGACAGGTATTTCCCAGGGTTCTTTATTATAAATATAGATATGTGAAACTCGCGGATTATCTTTTAAAATCACCCAATTATGCCTTGATGCAATAACATCAATTTTTGCATCAGGAAAATTTTCAGATAAAAGTTTAATAAAGGGAGTTAAGAGAATCATATCCCCAATTCTCCCTAATAGAAGAATTAAAAATGACATACTAACTATTCAAACTCAAAAAAGCTTGATATTGTTCCTTAACTTTATCGATCAAGACTTGTGGGGATAATATTTTCAAACCATCACCAATACTCATTACCCATTTTATAAACTCCTGATTCATAATGATGGGGAATTTAATTACGACAGAATCATCAGGTTGAAGGAGAACTTCCTGTTTTGGATGCCATTGTCTAGAAGCATAAAGAGGAGCAATTTCGGGTAGAAATTTTAATTCTACTTCAATCAAATCCCCATCGCTCACTCCATAGCGATTTTCAAAAAATGATTTTGCATCAAAATCAGGCACATATTCATTATAGGGTTCTGCAGGAATTGTGGTACTGATATTTTCAAGCGGTATTGCAATATCATTGTGTTTACGTGGGACAAAAGCAATAAAAAATATCGACCCTCTAAAAAAGAAAAAACCACGAAAAAGCGCAAATTGATGATGAACTTCAGATGTAAAAATATCCCGATATGCAATGTTCAACCATTGCTTGTTAAGTATTGCTTCGACTAATTCTTCAAAAAGCACATCGTAGCTCTGATAATCAAATTTCCCATGTTCAGCAATTGCATTAAAACTTTCCTCGATATAAAGATTACCTGGAGCAATTTTTTCAATCTTTTTCGTTAATTTTTGCAAATCATCACTAATTACGCTATTTTTAAATTGCTTTAAATAAGCTTTAAGAAAATAAAACCCAAGTTTATCGTTTGCTTCAATTTTTGATAAATAAAGAGGAGTTAAAGCATTTTTAGATAATTGCCAATAAACTTGCCTACCCACATTGACCTGCTCCATATTTGGAACCATTTCGTGCAATATTCTCAAATCCCGCTGAACAGTTCGAAGTGATAAATCGACTTTAAATGTTTTTTTAACTTCTTCGTACATTTCTGCACTGGAGTAGCTATTTCCCTCGAGAAATTTATTATACATCCAGATTACACGGCGTGCTTGATCAGTCCCTACGATTGATTTCGGTTTTGGTTTTCTCATTTGTATTTACCTTAAATTAAATAAAAAATTATTAAAAATTAATTTTATTCATAATTTTTAATTATATGACGAATTGATTTTATAAAATTATTTTTGTTATTTTCAAAAAATCCAAATTAATAAATTCATTTGAAATTATAATAAGATATTACATAAATTATTTATTATTAATTTTTGATATAAGATCTAATATAATTTCATCTGATAGTAAATATCCCCTTTTCGTTAATTTTGCTTTTCCTTTTGAAATTTGTATTAATTCATTATAATTTGGGTAAATATCATTTAACAAATGTATAATATTTATTTGATATTTTGTACTGAATTCATCAATATCAATACCTCCAGATCTTAAACCGAGCATAATCTTCTCTTCGATTTCTTTATCTAATGTAATTCTTTCATCCCCTTGTATTGGCAATTTGTTCCGGTCAAGTAATTCTATATATTTATTAATACTCCGACTATTCCAATGTCTTATGGGATAAATGAAGCTATGAGCAGAAGGTCCAAAACCAATATAAGGCTCATAATTCCAATATTTCGAATTATGTCTTGACTTTTTCCCACATTTTGCAAAATTTGATACTTCATATTGCTCATACCCTGAATCTTCGAGTTTATCGATAATAAACATAAAAGCATTTTCCTCAATCTTTTCATCTAAAGGAACAATTTTACCCTGTTTCACAGCTTTTTGCAAAGGTGTTCCGCTTTCATAAATCAAGCTATATGCTGAAATATGCTCTGCGGATAATTCAATTACCTTATTGATATTATATTCTACATTATTTATAGATTGATTTGGCAAATTATATATTATATCAAGAGATATATTATAAAACCCTATTTTTCGAGCTAAATTAAACGTATTAATCGACTTCTGGACAGTATGAATTCGTTGAAGAAATTGTAATTCACTCTCTATAAACGACTGCACACCAATGCTTAATCGATTTATTCCAAGAGATTTATAATCCGATAGATATTTCTGGTCAATTGTGCCAGGATTTACTTCTAATGTTATTTCGGTATCATCAGATATCTTATAAAACTTTCCAATCTGATTTAATATTTTTTCAAGATAATCAGGATTAATCAGTGACGGGGTGCCACCACCAAAATAAATGGTATCAATATCCGGCGGTGATTGAATTAAATATTGCGATGCAATTTCAATTTCTTTTAATAATGAATTGATAAAAACATTAATCGTTGAGAAATCTTCTACTGAATAAAAATCGCAATAAAAGCATTTATGAATGCAATATGGAAAATGAATATATATACCAAACATTTAACCATTAATATTATATTGGTCAATTTTTCGGTAAAGTGTTCTTAAGCTAATTCCTAAAGCGGCAGCCGCTTGTTTTCGGTTATGTTTATATTTTTTCAATGCTTCTTCAATTAATTTTCTTTCATTTTTTTCAATATTAACTATATTTTGAGATTCATTAATATCTTCTTCATCAATTTCCTGTAAGTTATAATATTGATTCTGGGTATTATTTATAATATGTTCCTCAATTTCTTCCAGTTTAGTATATAATTGTAAATTTTGATTTTTCAATTCAGTCAAACTATTTTCAATTTCGAAAAGCACTTTCAAAAGCAGTGCGGATTCAAAATTCTTCGGTTCATCTTGTTTTGGCAAAGTTATAAGATTTTGCTCATTTTGAGAAAAGAGTGCGGAATCTTTTGGTAAAGCCGGAGGAAGATATTTTTGTAATATAGGAAGTGTAATATAATTATCTTTCTCAAGTGTAATAACCTTTTCAGTAAAATTACGTAATTCTCTAATATTGCCTTGCCACGGCAAATTTTTTAGAACTTCTATAGCATCGGGACTAATACCTGCATATTCAAATCCATAGTGTTGCGCAATCTGCTTTGCAAAATAATCAAAGAGTAATGGAATATCCTCTTTACGTTCGCGTAATGGAGGTAAATGAATTCTAACAGAATTTAAGCGATAGAATAAATCTTGGCGGAAGCGGCCTTCTTGTATTTCTTTCTCGAGATTTTTATTTGTAGCTGTAATAATTCTTACATCTACGCTATGGACCTCTGAAGAACCTAGTCGCGAAAATTCACGAGACTCGAGAAAACGCAATACTTTTACTTGAGTTTGAAGAGGCATATCGCCAATTTCATCAAGAAAGAGTGTGCCTTTGTTTGCAGATTCAAAAAATCCAATACGTCGGTCGCTTGCCCCTGTAAATGCACCTTTTTCATATCCAAATAATTCCGCTTCAAGTAATGTCTCAGGTATTGCAGCGCAATTTAAACTTAAATATGGTCCCTTATTGCGATGGCTTAATTTATGAATAGAGCGAGCGAAAATTTCTTTACCTGTTCCTGTTTCGCCCGTGATTAAAACTGTCAAATCTGTCGGTGCTACATCAAAAACTGTTTCAACTGCTTGCATAAGAGTTTCCGACTGGCCAATAATTCCAAGTTTTTCAGCAATTTCGAGCCGAAAATCTTTTTTTGATTCTATCATTTTATCCCTTGTTTTTTTGCCCATTCTTCCCAACCACCTACATAAAGAAACACCTTTTGATAATGCAAAACCTCAAGAAATTCTTTCGCTAGCTCGTGACTCAAATCGCATTCCCCACCATCACAATATATTATAATTGTTTTAGAAGTAGGCAAAGACATCATTTTTGGTATTCGAATGTCAGGATCTTCCAACGCATATATGTTTATTGAACCAGGTATATGTGCTTTGTTATAATCTTCATTCCTTCGAGCATCTACTATTATAAAATCGGGATTATTCAAAACCCTTACTAATTGTGAATATGAAATTGTTTTAATCTCTGCTTTATTTTCATTCACCGCAACATCATTATCCGCTTGATTTATATTTTGATTTTGAATGCCTCCTTGCTTATCTGATTGTTTATTCTGTTCGGGATCTTTCTGATTTATAATTTTATCAGAATTCTCGCCTTTGAACGTATTATCAATTGTTTTGTAAGGAGAATTAGAGAACAATATCGAATCACTAACGATTTGGATAGACTTTCCCTTATAAATCCAAGGTAATGAATTTGGTAACAGTAAATTATATAAAACCCCAATACCGCAGCTTGCAATAATAATAATAATTGCATTTATTATGTTAGATTTACTCAATATTTTTGTATTTTTTGAGGTATTCATAAGCTTCATTAATTTCTTTTGTTTTCATTTCTGCTAAAATTTGCAGTTCCCGGCCAAGATTACTTACTCTATCAGGATGATATTCCATCATCTTTTGTTTATAAGCTGATTTAATCATATCAGCATCAGCATCATCGGGCAACTCAAGTATTTCTAGCGCTTGAGATTCAGAAGTAATTTTATTATTATAATTAAATTCCTTCTCTTCACCATTCATTTGGCTATTAAATTGAGAAGATGAGTTAGAGGAATTCAATTCATTAATAATTTGTTCCAAATCTTTTGTTCTATTTTCATCTAAATTCGATGACTTATTAGAATTGATTTCTGATGATACTATGTCTTTTATTCTATTTAGAATCTGACCCATTATTAAATATTTTGAAAAAAATTCTTTATTATAGATTTTTAACGATAGAGAACTATACTTATTTGAAAAGCACAATTGACATTGATAGAATTATTGTATTTTTATAAAATTTTGGTTTTTACTTTTAAAATATTAAAAGGATTTATAATTAAAATTTAAAAATGTATTTCATTCCAATTCGTTATTTAAAAAAATTAATATAGTTTTTATTAAACTATTTATAAATTTGGAAAAATATAGATATATATTTTACAATTAAAATTTTTATATGGAGGGTATATGGGAATTGAACCACATTCAGAAGCGAAGATTTTCTACAATATAGCAGAGGCTTTAAAAAATCCAGGCAATGTAGAAATTCTTGATTTACATTATAACGATTTGAATGAATTTCCAGTGGAAATATTGAAATTGCCTAATCTAAAAGAATTAAACATCTACAATAATCAAATCACAAAAATCCCTGAAGAAATTGAAAAATTAGAAAAATTAGAAAAATTAGATATAAGTGGAAATCATCTTGAATATTTACCACAGACAATTGGCAATCTTAAAAATCTCAAAATTTTAATATTAAGCTGGAATAACTTACGAGAAATTCCTAAATCAATTGGCAAACTTGCTAATCTCTCCAAGATTAGTTTAAATAATAATCAAATAACAAACTTACCTGAGGAGATTGGGTATCTACAAAATTTAGAAGAGCTTATTATATCAGAGAATGAATTAAGCAAATTTCCCGATTCTATAGGAAATCTTACAAATCTTGAGAAGCTTAGAGCTTACGAGAATCATATAACAACCCTGCCAAATTCAATGGCAAAATTGAAAAAATTAACTAAGCTTGAAATCAATGGCAATAATCTCACAAATATTCCCGATTTTATTTGTGAATTAAAAAATCTTAGCAAATTTCGTGCTTTTCAAAATCAAATTTCATACATACCTGAAACTATTACTGAATTATCAAATTTGGAAAAATTAATATTATATGAAAATGAAATTTCACATTTACCTTCGAAAATTGGGCAGATGAAATCATTAAAAGAACTAGATCTAAGTTTTAATAATATATCATCGGTTCCTGATAGTTTTTTTGAATTGGCTGGAACTTTAAGAATATTAAGATTAAATAATAACCCAATTTCGGATTCATTACAAATCAAGATCAGTCGCTCCTTTCCAAATACAAAGATATTCTGGGATTAAAGAAAATGGATAAGCAATCGACTCTTGATTGGCTATATTCATTGCATAGATTTGGTATAAAGCCAGGACTCGAGCGAATTAATAAACTAGTCGAATTTTTAGACCACCCCGAAAGAAAATTTCAGAGTATTCATATTACAGGAACAAATGGCAAAGGCTCAACCGCTTCCAATCTGGCATCGATTCTTGTGGAAACAGGTTATAAAACGGGTCTTTATACATCTCCTCACGTTCTTGAATTCAATGAGAGAATTCAAGTACAAACAAAAATGATCGATGATGATGTTCTTATTGATTATGCTCAGAGCCTGAAACCTCTTCAAGAAAAAATCGGTGCAACATTTTTTGAATTGACTACTGCGATGGCATTTCGCTATTTTGCTGATATGAATATTGATTTCGCAATCATAGAAGCAGGTATGGGCGGAATGAACGATGCAACAAATATTATTTTCCCAATCCTTTCAATCATTACACCAATCAGTTTGGAACATACTCAATATCTTGGAAACACGATTGAGCAAATTGCTTTTGATAAATCTAAAATAATTAAACCAAATAGCATTAGCTTGATCTCTGATAAAAATATAAATCTTCAAAATATTTTCTTCAAACAAGCAAAAAATGTTACAAGTGATTTATATTTTACAAACGATTTACTATGGTTAAAAAATTTTGAAATTAAACAAGATTTTTCTTCAGAATTTAATTTAATTGATTATCACCATCGCAATAAAACATTTTACACACCTTTAATTGGACAATTCCAAATAGAAAATGCTATGATGGCAATTGCTTCAACATATTTGCTTAAAAAGCATTTCAAAACAAATGATACTAAAATACAAAAGGGTTTAGAAAATATTATTCGAAATACACATTTTTCTAGTCGATTAGAAAAAATTCAGACAGACCCTTTGATTATTCTTGATGCAGGACACAATCCCGGAGCTATGATTGAGCTTGCAAAAACTCTGACATATTTATCAAGCTCTTTAAATGGGCAAATTAATCAAGTGAATAACGAAGATAAAAGATTTGTCTTTTTAATGGCGTTGATGAATGATAAAGATGCATCAGCGATATTTTCTAAAATGTCCCCATTCATTAAGCATTTAATATTAACCAAACTAAATACTCCAAGGGCAACGGAACCTGAATTATTAGAACAAGTTGCAACTAATTATATTGCAAAAAATTCAATTGAAATAATTCCCGATGTTCCAAGTGCCTTGCAAAGATTAATTGAATTGAGTAAGCCTTCAGTAATTTTGGGCTCATTTTATCTCGCAGAAGAAGTAAAAAGGGCAACTCAGGGAAATAATATCAAGCTTTTGGAATAACTAAGCAAAATTCTGAACCCACACCCTCCTGGCTTTTAAATTTAATTTTTGCATTAATTTTTTCAGCAAGACTTTTAGCAATACTTAATCCAAGCCCTGAACCTTGATATTTACCTATCACTGATTCTGAACGATAAAAGAGTTCAAAGAGATGTTTTTGTTCTTCTGGAGAAATTCCAATACCATTATCAATGACTGATATTTGAATGTTATCTTTCATTTCTTCAAGTTTTAAAATGATTTTTCCACCTTCAGATGTAAATTTTATTGCATTACTTAAGAATTGATAAAGAATTTGTTCCAAAATATCATAATCAGTTTCTAAAATAATAATGCGTGAAGAAAAATCCTTTATAAAAAGACGACTTTTGCCACTTTCATCTGAAATTCTATCAATCATTTGCTCACAAAAATCGACAAGATTTCGGATTGAATTTTGTGCTGATATGTCATTAAGAAAAATATTTGAAGCCTTACTAGCTTGCTCTACAATTTCGCTCAAAGATTTCACAGCGTCATTGATTTGAGATATATATTTCGGAATGTTATCATATTGCTTATAATTAAGGTAATTTTCAATTAAAAATGCGGAACTTGAAATAATAGTCAATGGTGTATTAATCTCGTGGGAAATATTATCTAGCAATTTACTTTTCAAAGTAGAAAGTTCTTTTTCACGATGAAGAGTAACTGATATTTGCTCTTTAGTTATCCTTAATTCTGTTTCTATCGCTTTTCGTGCTTGTATTTCTTTTTCCAATTGTTCAGTTCGTTCTCGAATGCGTTTATCAAGTTCTTGGTTTAATTGTTCTAATTCTTCTTTACTGCGATAAAGTTCAGAGAGGTCATATACTAATGCAAGAACACCTAAAACTTCATTTTTGTTATTAAAAATTGGAGTATAAACGCGTTTATAAAAGTATTTCATATTATGAATTTTATGAATACTTATAAAATTTAAATGAATACCTCTAATAGACTGGTTTAATTTATCGAGTAAATCACCCCGAATGTCTTCAGGAAAAAGCTGATCTACTGTCATTTTTGAATGAGGTCTTATATTATAAATATTCTCCGAGAATCGCGAATAATAGTTATTAAAAAATATTATTTCTAAATTTCTATTTAACACAATAATTCCAAGGTCAACATTTGAAGCAATTAGCTTTATTAATTTTAATGCTGAATTATCTAATTGGTCATTATCCATTAACCCACTATATTCAGATTTCAAAAATTCTGATAATTCGTCATCCATAAAAATCAAAAAAAACTAATTTAATGAAATTTTATATAATAAAAATACATAATTTTGCTTAAAATATTAATAAGCAAATGAGATTATTTATTGGAGCATTTCTTAACACAAAAGAATTCATTAGTAAATATCTAAGTTTTCAAGCAGTTGCTAGTGATTATGTAAAAGGAAAATGGGTTGAACCCGAAAATTTACATTTTACAATTTTATTTCTTGGAAATATTGATGAAGAAAAATTCTCAGTATTAAAAGAGAAATCTTTACCATTATTGAAAACATATAAAGATTATATCAAAGTGCAGGGAATAATGACTTTCAAGGAATTCAATCCCAATCCACAATTAGTTTTTAATATAAATAATCCTAGCAAAAATTTATTCAAATTACACTATGAATTTCAATCTATCACAGATGAACTTTTAATTCCAACAGATAAAAAGAAATTCAAACCGCATTTAACATTGTGTAGGACGAAATCTCCCGATATTGATAAGCTCCACGAGTTAATCGACAAATACGAATCACTTACTTTAGGCGATTTTCATGAATATCAGATTAATTTCATTGAAAGCAAATTGACACCTAAAGGTCCAATTTATAAGATATTGACACCATAATTCATGCCTTTCTAAGCTTTCTATTTATGATAATCATATTATGTCGATATATACTGAAAAATATTCAGTAATTTTGTAATTTTTAAATTTGCTATTGAATGGATTCTCTTAACGTACTTGTGATTGCATATTATTTTCCACCGATGGCATTAAGCGGGGTGCAAAGAATTTCTAAATTTGTTAAATATCTCCCCGAGTTTGGATGGAATCCAATTGTGCTAACAACAAATGCCCCATATTATCAATTTGATAATTCACTTCTTGATGAATTAATTCAAAAAAATATAAAAATTTATCGAACTGATGAAAATCGCTCAAAGTCACTAAAAAATAATAATAAACAAAATTCTGAAGAAAAAAATAATGAAAATTTGGGTGAATATAAAAGGAACATAAATAATAATAACCAATTCACTTTTTCTTATCCTGGGAGATTTCGCCAAAGATTACAAGCGATAATATTACAAACAATTTTCCAACCCGATTCAAGAAGAATGTGGAAAAAGAAGGCATTGAAAACAGCCGAAACGATATTTCAAGAAAATGATATAGATCTAATTCTTGCAACAGCTCCACCATTTACTGATTTTTTGGTCGCAGAAGAACTATCTGATAAATATAATATACCTTTTATTTTAGATTATCGTGATTTATGGGTCGATAATCCATACTACATATATACAACAGTATTTCATAAAAATTATGCAGTTAAACTTGAAAATCGAATTTTAACAAAAGCAGCTCGAACAATTGTCATCACTCGCGAGATGAAAAATCGCTTGCTTCAGCGTTATCGATTTTTAAATCATAATGATATAACGATAATTCCACACGGTTATGACCAAGAAGATTTCGATAAAGCAAGAACATTTCAACAAAATACTTCAGAAATTTTTCCTCTAAATAAAAATACAAAGAAATCGAAATTTATAATCACGCATTCGGGGTTATTTTCTCAAGATTTAACACCAAAATACTTGTTTCAAGCTGTTTCAGAATTAATCCAAGAAAAACCTGAAATGAAAGATACACTCGAAATTCGTATGGTAGGCATTCTTCAGAAAAAATTCATAAAAATGATTAATAAATTGAATTTGCAAGATAATGTAAAAGCACCCGGATATCTTAATCATATACAATCTCTTCAAGCATTGCTTCAATCTGATGTGCTATGGCTAATGATGCCTAATGGACTTGTAACCCCAGGAAGATTATTTGAATATCTTGGAGCAAGGAAACCTATAATTTTTTCATCACCCAAAAGTGATCTTACTCAAATTGTTGAAAGCACAGGGGCGGGAATTATTACACAGCCTAATGATGTGAAAGAATTGAAAAAAGCAATTTTAAATTATTATAATTTATGGAAAAAAAATTCTCTTCCAATTCCTAATGAATCGGTTATTGAAAAATACGAAAGAAAGGAATTGACTCGACAGCTTGCAAAGGAACTTGCTTATTGCGTTAAATTATTTAGATAATAAACTTCTTTCCAACTTTTTTTGCAAGAAATAAACCATAATGTATCTATTTTGCTTGCTAAAAATAATGCTTTTCTGATATAATCAAATTCAACATCCATCAGCACTTGATTTTCTGATAATGTATCAAATTCAATAGCAGTAATGGGTTTTAATCCAATTTGCCGTTGTAATCGAGAAACATCATCATAAGTTTCCCATTGTTGTAAAGGCAAAAGCTTCCGACCAAATGTATCAGATTGAAGAAACAAAGCCTCATAGACTTTATTGCTATCAAGGTTCATCAAATAAAGATTTAACACATATTGTGGAGCTGCTTGATTTGCAATAATTACAGTCTGAACCTTGTTTTTGGGCTGGATAACTATTAATTGGCACGATTGCAATGTAATCGAAAAAGTAATTAATATATATATTTTTTTCATATTTGAGTAAAAATCAATTAAGTTGCTGATTACTAATAAAAATTCCCCGCTCGGAAAATATCAGAAATATATAAACAATATTAAAACGTCTATATATCATTAGGATTATTTTTGAACTCATTAATTAAATTCTGAAGAGAAATATTTAAATTAATATATTACAAAATTAATGAACTTTTAATTACTTTTAATATTTAATTCCATAACAATTAAATAAATAATTTTTTTTCTTAATTTAAAAAATTTATATATTCATAATAATTGTATTTATATGACAAGACCTTTGAAAAAAACCAATGAAAATAAATTTATCAGAATTATAAATGCTCGACAAAATAATTTAAAGAATATCACAATTGATATACCCCGAAATAAAATCACAGTAATTACAGGATTGAGCGGTTCAGGGAAATCATCTCTTGCATTCAATACTTTATATGCTGAGGGACAACGTAGGTTTGTCGAATCGTTGTCAGCATACACACGGCAATTTCTTGAAAGAATGGAAAAACCCGATGTAGATTCAATCAGCGGACTTCCACCCGCAGTTGCAATCCAGCAGAAGCCCCCATCACATAATCCACGTTCCACTGTAGGTACATCAACAGAAATTTATGATTTTTTGCGTGTTCTATATGCAAGGATTGGTAAAACATTTTGTTATAAATGCGGGAGGGAAGTTAAAAAAGATACACCACAAGATATTGTAAAAAAATTAATAGAATTACCTGAAAATACACGAATTTATGTAATGTTTCCCGTTTCACCACAGACAAAAAATTTAAAAAATGAACTAAATAGATTGCGTGAATTGGGTTTTTTCCGTGCAGTACGCCGTGATTCAAGCGAAATAATTGATTTCGAAAGTCAAGAAATTCACAGCAATCTGTTAAACGAAGAGCTCTATATTCTTGCTGATAGACTTTCTGTTCGAAAAGACAAGGATATTATATCCCGACTTACTGATTCAGTGGAAACAGCTTTTAATATGGGAGATGGCAGGGTGATTATTCGAGATTTTGATAGTGGGAAAAATTATAAATTCAGCTCAATTTATGAATGTCCTGAATGTGAAATAGTTTATCAAGAACCAACACCTCAATTATTTAGTTTTAATAGTCCTCTGGGTGCCTGCCCACATTGCCAAGGGTTTGGTCGAACAATTGGCTGGGATGAGGATTTAATCATACCCGATAAAAGCAAAAGTCTTATTGAAGGCGCTATTCATCCATTTCGAACAGAAGGGATGCAGAAATTCTTTTTTGAATTCTTGAAATTCGCTGAAAAAAATGGAATACCGACAAATGTACCGTATATCGAGCTCACAAAACAGCAAACAGATTTATTATGGTCAGGAAAAGGTAATTTTCCAGGAATCGATGGATATTTAAAATGGGTTGAAGAGAATAATTATAAAGTTCAATATCGTGTGTTGGCAAGCAGATACCGTGGATATACAACTTGTAAAGTGTGTGGAGGCTCACGATTGCGCACATCAGCTAGGCAAGTCTATATACAAAAGATGAATATACCAACTTTAATTAATTTATCATTAGAAAAAGTCCTTGAATTTTTCAATAATTTGGAATTGAGTAAATATGAAAACAAAATAGCAGGGCAATTAATAATTGAATTAAAGCGTAGATTAAAATTGCTTGTGGATATTGGATTGGAATATTTAACATTGTCAAGATTATCACATACACTTTCGGGAGGCGAGGTACAACGTATAAATCTTGCCACAGCATTGGGTTCATCTCTCGTAGATACATTATTTATACTTGATGAACCAAGCATTGGACTGCATCCCACCGACACAGGCAGATTAATTAATATTTTAAAGCAGATGCGTGATATAGGAAATACAGTAATTGTCGTTGAACACGATTTAGATATTATTCAAGCCGCAGATAATATTATTGAACTTGGTCCTAAATCTGGAGAATACGGTGGCAATGTTGTTTTCCAAGGAGATTATGAAGAACTAAAGAAGAATGAGAAATCAATCACTGCTCAATATATAATAGGCAAAAAGAAATTTGAGAGACAACGGAAAACTCGACTTTCACATAACTTTATCAGTGTTATAAATCCTAGAGAAAATAACTTAATAATGGAAAGAGTTGATTTGCCTCTTGGGGGCATTGTTGTTGTAACGGGAGTGTCAGGTTCAGGCAAAAGCTCACTTGTTTTTAATGTATTATATTCAGGAATCAAAAAATTATTAGGGACCCCTGATGGTGAAGCAGGAAAATATGAAAAAATCATCGGTTATGAGCAATTGAATTCCATAGAAATCGTAGATCAATCGCCTATTGGTAGAAGCACCCGCTCAACACCTGCTACATATACAAAGGCATTCGATGCTATTCGTGAATTGTTTGCTTCTACTCAATTAGCAAAGCAATTAGGACTTAAACCAGGATATTTTTCATTTAATGTTCCAGGAGGTAGATGTGAAACTTGTCAAGGAGAAGGTGAAGTAACAGTCGATATGCAATTTCTTGCCGATGTGCATTTGGTATGTGAAGCCTGCAATGGTACTCGATATAAGAGAGAAGCGTTGGAATTTACATATCATGGAAAAAATATTGTTGAAGTACTAAATATGAGCGTTGATGAAGCAATGGAGTTTTTTGCTGATGCTCCACAAGTAAGAAGACGTCTGGCTTCATTACAAGAATTAGGTTTAGGATATCTTCGACTTGGTCAATCAAGTTCAACAATGTCAGGAGGAGAATCACAACGAATAAAAATTGCAAATTACCTTGAAACAAAATCACCAAATAATGGATGGACTTCATACTCCACAAATTTATTAATCTTTGACGAACCAACAACGGGCTTGCACCTTGATGATATTTCAAAACTTTACAATGCTTTCAATCGCCTGGTTGATGAAGGCAATTCATTAATTATAGTTGAACATAACCTAGAAATAATATCGAATGCTGATTGGATAATTGACCTTGGACCCGGGCCCGGAGAACGTGGTGGAAAATTAGTAGGTGCAGGAACACCTACTGAAATAAGTAAATTAAATACAGCAACAGGAATAGCTTTAAAAAATTACCTTCAACAGTTTAAAAAATATAAATAAAAACCTTAAGAATTTATTTATAAATTATATTAATTGATTATTTCCCAATAAATTTCTTGGCGAAGTTTGGCAATCCATTTAGAGTATTCCTGCATTCTTTTATATTGAATCGCTTGCTGCTCGATCAAATCCCGATCAGTCTCAAGACTTGCTTTATGGGCAGGAATCACTTTTTCTTTATAAATTAGTTGATATGCAGTTTTATTAGAACTCGTGCTATAAGGCAATACTTCAGAGATTTGCCCATCCTGTAATTTTTCAATTTCCTCCTTCACAGGATCGGGTAACTGATCAAGGGGGACATTTCCAATATAACCTCCAAATCCTCGTGTATCATTATCATCCGAAAATTTTTGAGCAAATTTTTTAAAATCATCAAGAGTTTTAATTTGTAATCTCAACGAATCTAAAAAATTTTTCACTCTTTGCTTATCATCATCAGATTGGCCAATTTTGAATAATATGTGGCTCAAAAGCACTTCGTCCTTTCGTTTATCGCGGAGTTTTATGATATGATATCCTAGAGGTGTTTCAATAGGTAATGATATTTCTCCAGGGAGCATAGTAAATGCATATTTTTCCAATTCAGGCAGAAATTTCCCTTTTGCAATCCAGCCAAGATCGCCGCCCTCGGCTCCAGTTTGCTTGTCATCACTATATCTTTTGGCAAAATCCTCAAAATTTCCACTTGCAATAATCGAGTCTCTAACTCTTAATGCAAATCGATATGTATCTTCTTTATTTTTATTGAGTGACTCCACATTTCTTACAATTCGATATAAAGATACCGAGATGGGAACTTCTGGCAAACTATCTTTATATTGTTCGAAAAATGTTTTCAATTCATTATTTGAAACAGTTAATTGGCCAAATTCTTTTTCAATAATTTTTGAGGATAATAATCTATTTCGTATTTCTTCTCGGAATTCATTACGCATTCGAGGAATAGACATCCCATAAACTTGTTCAATTCTTTGCTCGGAACCTAATTGGGCAAGGCTTTGCTGAAGGAAAAGCTGCCAACGCTCCTCTATTTCGTCATCGCTAACTTCAATGGAGTCCTCTTTTGCTTTGATTATAATTAATTTTTCATCAATAATAGTTTGCAATACTTGATTGTAGAATTTTGGGTCATTTGGATTCGTCTTTGGATCTTGTTGCACTAAAAAGGAGATACGCCCCTTCACATCTGAATCAGTAATAGCTTCATCGCCGACCACAGCAACTATTTTATCGAGCGCATCCCCTTTCTTAAGCTGTCCATACAAACTTTGCAAAGAAAACAATAAGCAAATTATTACAATGCATTTTATTTTATTCATTTATAATCTTTACTTACTTTTAATATAAAATCTATATTCTTTTCATTGATTTTAACAGGATGAGCTTTCTCCACCCTTGACAACCATTTTGCAAGCAATTCTTTCTGGAATTCATCTTGAGTCTTGGAAGCAAAATCGGGTATTGCCTCTTCAAATGTCTTTTGTCGAGATGGTTGATAATCATTGATTTTGACAATACTCCATCCCGTTTCTACTTTAATAGGTTGAACAATTTGCTTTTGAGTAATATTTTGTTCAAATAATGCTTTAGCAACAGGATTTGTTTTTGATGAAACAAGGCCTAACTTACCTGCTTTTTCGCGATAATTTGGTCGTTGTGTATATTTTGCTGCAAGTGTATCGAAATTTGCACCATCAATAGCCTGCTTATAAATACTTTGAGCAAGACTATCAGAAAGCACAAATATTTCTGTCAAATCATACATTGGTTCTCTGATGTAGCGAGTTTTTGTTGAATCCCAATATTTTTTCGCCCGTAATGTATCAAATGAAAGTTTTTCCCATACTTCTATGGTTTCTGCTTTAAATAATAAAATTCCATCAACAAATTCTTGAACCAATGTTTTGAAATCAGGATATTCATTTTCCAAATTTCGTGTAGCAAATTCAATGGCACTTTTTTCATTCACTTTTTTTATTGATTTAATATATCCATCACGATTGCCACATAAGCTTTTATATTGAGAATTAGCATCCATTTCTTTTGCATATTCAAGTGTAGTTATAGGTTTTGATTGTATAGAATATAACTCACGGATCAGAATTTCATTAGGTAAGCTATCTGCCCATTTTGAATTAAGCTTTGATTTGTTATCATTTAAGTATGAAATGAGATTATCCAAATTGCGCTCATTTATTGATAAATTCATTAATTTGAAAATTGAATCCAAAAATGCTTCTTTATCTATTTCATAATATTGTTTTCGATATAAAGTTCGCAACTCATCTTTCTCATTATCTAGATCGGGATTCTTTGTAGCATATCGTTTAATAATATGATACCCAATATTTGTTTTGACAATTCCTGAAATTTCCCCATCTTTTAGTGCAAACATAGCCTTTTCAAATGTAGGATGTAGCATACTTTTATTTTTTTCAAATCCTGTTGAACGTGAGTAATATTCTTCAAAGCTTCCATTTTTCTCGGCTGTATATTTATCATCTGAAAGCTCCTTAGCAAGCTTCTCAAAAGATGCACCATTTGTTAGCAAAGTCTGAATACTATCAATTTTCTTTTGATAATTTAAGCTATCACTTAAATCTTGCGTCCTAACAAGAATATGACCCGCAAGGACCATCTTTCGAGGTTCTTTTTCAAGTACTTTTACTATAAAATATGCATACGGAGTTGAAATAATACGTGGATAGATTTTGCCTGGATCTGTTTCATAGATCGCATTTTCAATTTCGCGTTGAACTTTGCCTGATGTTATCCATTGGTCTATAACGCCCCCATTATTCCCAAGGTCTTTGTCATCACAATATTCTTTTGCAATAATTGTAAAATCAGATCCATTTTTGAGTTTATCCATTGCTTCATTTATTCTCTTATATGCTTGTGTTGTATCTTTGCTAGGTCCCTGATCGAAAGTAGTAAGAATTATTGCTACTTTGGCTTCTGTATTCCTTCGGGAAAGCATTAAATTGACATTTGGTTCAGTCAATTTCTTCTCAAACAAAAATGATTCTGCAAGTACCTTACGATTTTGCTCGATTTCTGCCTTTACAGCTGAATCTTGGTCTAATTTTTTATCTTTTGCATCCAGAACTTTAAGTCTATAATTCGAATACAACTTGATAAAATCAAGAATACTATCTTTATTTAATAAATACAGATATGGTTTTTGCTTTGCTATATTCTTTTGATAAGCGCGTTCAAGTTGTTCATAAGAAATAGATTCATTACCAACTGTTACAAGAACAGTTTGACCATATTTTTTTAAAAAATCACTATGTGTTGTTTGCGAAAAAACTGGCACGCAAAAAACAAAAAAAATTAAAGCTGTTATAGCTGGATATTTTGACAATTTCATATTATTAATATATTTTTAACTAAAATGTAGTCAATTTTCGAACATATTTTAAAATTTAAATAAATTATAACGAAAATGTTCTTTATTTCTTATAAATATAAACTTAATTTTTAATTATTAATCTGAGCTTCTAATTTTTCTTTAACTAGGTCACAGATTTTTGAAATATTTCCCGCTCCAATTGTAATAAGCATATCACCTTGTTTCAATTCAGACAATAAAAATTCCACAATATTCTCAAAATCAGGGAAAAAATGAACATTCTTGTGCCCATAAATTTTTGATTGCTGGGCTATTAACTCTCCCGATACTCCATCGATTGGATCTTCACGTGCTGCATAAACATCAGTAATGACAAGCACATCAGCATCATCAAATGCTTGAGCAAATTCTTTATAAAATTCCTGTGTGCGACTATATGTATGAGGTTGGAATACAGCAATAATACGACGGTCCCAACCTTTACGTGCTGCATCAAGTGTTGCCTTAATTTCCGTAGGATGATGAGCATAGTCATCCACTATCATAATTCCATTAATCTCGCCTTTAATATCAAATCTACGTATAACACCATTAAATTCCTGTAATGCAGCTTTGATTATAGAAAAATTAATACCCATCTCGGACGCCACAGCAACCGCTGCTAGGGCATTTTTAACATTATGATAACCTGGAACATTAAGAGAAATCTCTCCAACAATTTCAGAATTATGAACAAGAATAAATTTTGATAAATTTCCCTGCAATACTATATCTTTTGCATAATAATCATTATTCCGGGACATTCCAAATGTAATTATCTTTTTATTTATTCCCGAAAGAATTTCTTTGACATTTGGATCGTCAGTTCCTAACGCCACAAAACCATAAAATGGCACTTTATTAGCAAATTGTAAAAAAGCGTTTTTTAGATCTTCAATTCCATTATAAATATCAAGATGTTCAGGTTCAATATTATTAATTACAGCAATAGATGGGAATAATTGCAAAAACGATCTATCAAATTCATCAGCTTCAAGCACTGTCCATTCACCTTTACCAAGCCGTGCATTTGTGCCGCCAAAATCTTTCAAACGACCGCCGACAATTACTGTAGGATCATATCCTGCTTTAATCAAAATCAATCCAATCATAGAAGTTGTGGTTGTTTTGCCGTGAGTTCCGGCTATAGCAATAGAGTAATTTAATCGAGTAGCTTCGGCAAGCATTTCCGCTCGACGAATAATAGGGATGCCTTGCCTGCGTGCTTCAAGAGTTTCTGGATTTTCATCGGGTTTGACTGCACTTGAATATACAACAACATCCTGGCCATTAACATTTTCGGGAAAATGTCCAATTGTTATTCTTACTCCNTTAGAGCGCAGGTAATCAGTATTTTCATTTTCATTTAAATCTGAACCTGAAATTTCNAAGCCACGATTAAGCAAAATNTCAGCAATTCCGCTCATCCCAATCCCNCCAATGCCTACAAAATGTATTTTTTTTATTGAAGAAAACATATATTAACCAAGAAAATAATATTTTGGAACTCTATCAGTAAATATATCATTCATTGCGTTTATTGCTTTATCTCTACTCTCTCGTGGGTCGATATCCGCAGAAATTACTTCTTCAGAATAAGGATCAGCAAGTGCTAATATATTTCCATCGTAATCATATATAACACTTGTTCCATTAAATTCAAGTATATCTGTTCCACGCTCTTCTGCTCCAATTCGATTNGCTACAAGGAAAAACAAATGATTATCTAATGCACGAGATGGCATTGAACGATGCCATATTTTTGTAACTAAACTTGACGGCATAACAATCAAATCAGCTCCATTAAGTGCAAGTGTTCGTGCTGATTCAGGGAAACGCCAATCGTAGCATATCATTGTACCAAGATTTAAATTAAATTCTGGTTCATAAATATTGAAAAAGCCAGTGTTGCCAGGGGTAAATACAAATTTTTCTTTATAGAATAAATGAGTCTTCCTATAGACATTTGTCAGAGTCTTATTAGGGGAAAACAATTAAAGATGAATTATAATATTTATCGCCTTCTTGTTCGGCAAATCCACAAATTATAATTTTATTTAGCCTGGTTGAAAGTTCTTGCAATAATTGATGGGTCTCACCATATCTAGGCTCCGCGAAATTTTCCACTTCCGATTTATTCAAGAAAAAATAACCCGTTGTTGCAAGTTCAGGAAATACAATTAAATCTGTGTGGATTGTTTCAATAAAATTTTGAATTTTTTCTAAATTTGCTATTTTATCAAATAAAATTGGTTGGAATTGAACAGCTGTTATTTTCACACTTACTCCAAAAAAGCAAAATTACTAAAATATCAAAAGTTAAAAGTTATTTCAAGAGAAATTCATCATATATCAAATAAAATTGGTCATCAGATTTTCCAAATCCTTTCAAAAATTTTCTAAATTTCTCATCATCAGGTGGGGAATCAATTTGATTTGGTAATAACTTAATTATTTTTTCGACACCATCAACTAATATCCCGAAGTATTTATCATCTTCAAAAAATATAATAACAGTCTCGTTCTGCCCATCATTTATTAATTTATAGAATTCATCAAATAATTTAATCATACTATTTAGGATCGGCTGCCCAATTTGCTCAATTGTTTCAATTGCTCTATCTTTACTGTATTTTGCTTGTTCAAGCACAATATCAGCAAGCTTATGAATATTTGAATGAGGTTCATCGAATTTTCTTAATTGATTGGCAATACTCAATGAATTAGTTTGAAAAGAATCTTTCCATATACCAAAAGCGCATTTATGTGGATCCCTTTGCAACTTGAACTCTCTACCTTCAACGACGCAATTTCTCAATTCATTTAGCCAATTTAGGTGGTCTTGCTCTCGTTCCTTTAAGATATTAATAAATTCAGCATTCTCATCCTCAAGTAATCGGTGTCCTAATCTTTTTCGCATACTAATAATAGGAATAATGTCATTACGTAACTTAAAATACCCTAAATAATAATCAGGCAAATTGGGTGCAGGTGTTATCTCAGGCCTCTTAATTATCTCCTTAATATTTCTTATAGAAAACAAGCTCCTATTTTGTGCTAATCGAAAAATTAAATATTTATTATCTAATTCAGATTGAGTTATATGTTGTGCTAAAACATCTGTATCTTCGTTCATATTAATTCAAAATTTAAAAAGTTCAAATTATTAAATTTTTGCAAATAATTAAAAAGATTTTTTAAATTTTGTAAATATTATTTTTTTAATTTTCTATTTTTATGAAATTCAACAAAGAAGATATCGAGAAAATTTCTAATTTCTTAAGTACTAATTTTGAAGAATATACTGAATCATATACCTGGAAAATAATTAATTCTGAAAATAAAAATCAGTTTTTTTTAACAATTTCAAATATCGATGATAGTTTTGATAAAATTTCGAATATTATTACAATCCAAACAGCGCATGGATTCTTTGAATTGCATAATTGCAATAATTATTTAATATTTCCACCCGATGAAATTTATTTTATTTCAGAAAATCAAAATACATTGTCTTGTCTAATTGTCGGAAAAAATTCAACGTGTTCATTATATTCAAATATAAATCTCGATATATTTAATTTTGATATTTCAGAATTACCTCAGCCATTATTACTTGCGGCAATGCAATTATCAATTATAAGGACAATACAATAATGATTGACGTTGTTGTTTTTAATGAAACAGAAAAAAAATATCTTCCACAAAAAAAAATTATTGATGTAGCAGATTTAATCTTTGATGATTACCATATCGAAGATGCCAAAATCAGAATAATTTTCCTTTATGATGATGATATTAATGATATAAACAAGCGTTTCCTTCACCATAATTCACCTACGGATGTCCTAAGCTTTAATTTTGAAGAAGAGAATCTTGAAGGCGAAATTTATATTAGCATTGAAACAGCAGAACGACAAGCTAAAGAATATAAAGTTTCACTAACTAATGAACTTCTCCGTCTATCAATTCATGGGATCTTGCATCTTTTAGGTTATGAAGACAAAACAATGAAAAATAGAAAAATAATGCATAATTTAGAAGACAAATATTTAAACACAATTTTAAAACGATAAATATGCCAAAAAATATATTAGATAAAGCAGTAGATATAATTTTAGAAATTGCACCTGAAATAATTAGTTCGTCAAGTTTAAAAACTATAGATATATCGGCACTTGAATCAAAGGGATACTCAAAGGCTGATATTTCTTATGCAATAACACTATTATTAAATAAAAATCCAAATCTTTCTAAACAATCTAAAAAAAAGAAAACAAAACCAAAATTTGTGAGGGTCCTTAATCCTTATGAACGAAGAATGTTTTCAAACGAGGCATATAAGGATTTTTTAACAATGTATGCTCTGGGAGTATGGGATGAAACCGACTTGGAAGAGATTTTTGACCAAATAATAATATTTCATGGTGGTTTAGTAAATAAAGAACAATTCCGTGAAATTTTAAGTAATTTTTTAATTTCTTATGATATACCGCTTGATGGAAAGGGTCCTAAATCAAAAATCAATAGGAATCTAAGAATCCAATAAATACCAGGCCCTGTAGCTCAGTTGGATAGAGCACAAGTTTCCTAAACTTGGTGTCACAGGTTCAAATCCTGTCAGGGTCGCAAAAAAATAAAAATTAAAATGTCAATTATTTTTTGGTCAAACGAATATTCTTCAAAAATTGATGAAGTAGATAATCAACATAAAGTCCTCATTCAAATTATTGACGATTTATATATTGCAATAAAAAAAGGTGAACAAAGGGCAATTCAAAACGATTTACTTTTTCGCTTAATTAATTATATACATTATCATTTTGATTACGAAGAAATATTAATGGAACAATACAAATATTCTGAATTAGATAGACACAAAATCGAACACCAGAACCTTACAATAAGAGTGTTAGATTATTATAAGGATGTAAAAACACATAATATCGATATATCAACAGAATTACTCATTTTCTTAAAAGACTGGTTAAATAATCATATTTTGTTGACAGATAAAAAAATGGGGTATTGGATTGCTGATAATATCCAAATTCTCAATAAAAATACCACTATACTTTGAACATATAGTGGTATTAATACTGATTTTAAAAATTTTAATTCTGATTTATAGCGTCGTAAAGACCTCTTAAACGTTTTCTCAAATGTAATACTGCATAACGCTTTCTCGCCAGTAATGTGTTGATATTGATTCCTGTTTCTTCAGCCATTTCCCTGAAAGAGATACCATCGAACTCATTGCGAATGAACACATCGCGTTGTTCTTTTGGCAATTCTGACAACCCTTCTTGAATATATTCCCAAATTGTCTTTCGTAAATAATCAGTCTCGGGTGTATTATAATAATCGCTAACAAAATTTTCAAACGGATCAACACCTTCCTCGACTTGCTCTGGTGTTTGCAAATCTGAAAAGTTTTCTGCTCGCTTCTTTCTATATGAATCAATAATTCTATTTCTCACCGCAGTAAAAACCCACGATGATACATTTTCGATAGGCTTTTCAATATTAGCCGACGCTGCAAGTACATTGGCAAACACATCCTGGAGAATATCTTCTGCTTCCTCCTGAGAGCGTACCCTTTGCCTAATAAAACCGAGAAATTTCTTCCTATCGGTTTTAAACAAAGTTTCAATTTGCTTTACTAATTCAGCATTACTCCCTTGCGTCCTTTCTTCGCTCAGAATTCTAGGCTTTGCATTCCTATTGGGTGCATCATCATAATTCTGAGTAGGTACTTCAATATTTTTTTTCCTTCTTGCCATTAAATTTCCTTTATAATTTTGGGAGTAGAAATATATGTCTTTTTCCTCTTCATTAAATTTACAAATTTAAATAAATTCTTTCAAATAATATGACGCCAAAAATTCAAAAAAGTTACATATTTTGTCAAATTGACATCATTTTGTCATTACGACATCTATTCTTGCCATATTGACACATTCTAATATACATTTATTAGTGTATAAATATTATGCCAATTTGATTAATTCGATTATAAACCTTGCTCTATCCTTTAATTCCTCAATTGTTCCATTATTTCCAATCACAAAATCTGCCAAGTTTTTTTCCACTTGTGTATAATTTTGCTGACGCATTCTTTCCTGTACTTCATCAATTGTAATACCAAGTCGTTTCGCTGCTCTTTTAGCACGTATATCTTCATTTGCATCGACTACAATTATATAATCAAAACCCTCTTCAATGCCTATTTCGTAAATCAATGCGCTTTCAATAAATACAATTTCCTCTCCGTTTTGCTCTAATCGCTCAGTTTCTTTTATCATTTCGTCAATTACCGCAGGATGCACAATGCGATTCAAGTTCTGCAATTTTCTTTTGGATTCTTCTGTACCGTTAAATACTATTTGTGAAATATATTTATTATTAAAAGTTAAATCAGGATTATAACTATTTTCTCCAAACGTTTCTATAATCTTGTTTCTTATATTTTGATTTTCATTTAATATTTTTTTGGCAAGATTATCAGTATAGATTACCTTATAGCCAAATTCTTCGATAATTTTTGCCAGGGAAGTTTTTCCTGAACCAATTCCACCCGTAATTCCAATAACTTTCATTTGATATTTTATATATTGAAAAATAATAAAAATTATAATTCTCTAAATTAAGAAAATTTCGTAATTTTGTAATCTATAAAATTGACTCCATAGACTAAAGGTTAGGTCACAAGCCTTTCACGCTTGTAATAGGGGTTCGAATCCCCTTGGAGTCACAAAATACATCATGTAACCTCTTCCAATCTATTTATATATAATATATTTAGTGTATATGGTTTGAGATGCTTACAAAATGATTAGCCCTAATTACGTCCCTAAAATGCAAATCTGCTATTATTTTTTGCTTTTAGTTGGTTTATTTTTGTCACCGACTGGCTTTTTATTTAGACATTTTAAGCGATAATATTCGATTATTTCGTTACTAATTGTCTCAGAGGAAACAATTACTTTTTTCCCACGATTTGGATTTGTTATATTATAATTGGTTTTGAGGCGGTGGATAAATGCGGCACTTGTTATTTTAATCCCCTCCCGTTCAAGCGTTTCTAAAATTTCAAACATTTTCATTATATTTTTATAATTTAAATTTAATAATTTTTTATTTTCAAAAATAAGTGTTATAAATTGCAATTTTTATTAAAAAAATTTTCGATTAAATCAAATAATTTTGTAAATTGCGTTTTTTTTAATAAATAAAAGGTATTAAAATGAACGAATCTACTAAAATTAAGAAGCCACTTACAAAAAAATGGTGGTTTTGGGTACTATGTGTGTTTGGAGCATTTATATTATTAGCTATAATAGCTCCAAAAGATACTTCAACTACATCCCAATCTGATAATAAAAAGAACATTGAAGCAACGGCAGAAAAACCTGCAGAAACAACTCCAACAGCTAAAACAACAGCAGAAACCCAAGAAGAAACTCCAAAAATCAAGCCTGGTATAACAATGGAGAATTACGAAGCTTTGGAAATAGGCATGACACTTGAGGAAGTTAGAGAAATACTTGGCAATAAGGGAGAATTATCATCGGCTTCGGGTAGTGGATCAATATCTTATGAATATTATAATTTTCAGTCGGGATTGTTTGGAGATAAGATAATAATCTGTGCTTTTGAAAATGGCAAATTAGTATCCAAATCACAAGTTGGTTTATAATAATTTAAAATAGCTCTTATTTTACTGCCATTTGCTTAAAAATTTATCAGCAACGTGCTGATTATTAAATTTGATATATTTTTTAAATGAGGTATAGGATTTGTGTCCTGAGATCTTCATAATAACTTCAGCAGGTATGCCTCTAGTAAGTCCGAGCGTTATAAAGGTGCGGCGTGCAGTATGGAAGGAAATGAGTTGCCATTTCTCATAATTTTCGCTTGTACGTTTACCTCTTGAATCCGAGACAGCAATTGAAATTGATTCTCATCCGCTAATTAATTTATTCCCAAATCCCACAAAAAACCAGTTATCCTTATTAATAAATTCCGAGACATCTCCCGATACAAAAATTATTATTATTAATACTTTGGGAATAACTCTCTTGGATATCAATCCTATTGTGCTAGACAATAACACATTAAAATTGGATAGATCAAATTTTTCAGAGGGTTTATATTTTGTGAAATTTGAAATTAACGGGGCACTTTATTTTGAAAAATTTATAAATGATCGTTAATAATAGTTAGCTATTGTCTTATTTTTTTTAAATTTGAAAAAATTGTAATTGAATGTTTGAAGAAATTATAGACTTCCACCAAAGAAAAATTTGTAATATATTTCAAAATAATAAACTTACGCATATTGATGATATAAATGGGAGCAGTGAAATTCCACATTGGATTAAAACTTATTTTACTGCTCAATTAAATTTTGAAATATTCAAATTGAGACGTGATGTTGAAACTTACCTATTGTTTGATTTTGCTGTTGATGAAATTAAAGAGTCTTGGCAAGCGTTTGAATATGCATTAAAAACAAAATCGAAAATTGATATACAAACAATTGAAAATTGGATAAATGATGCTACGAAATTGTATATCAATTACTTAATTCGCCCGCGATTTACAATTGTAAATTTTATTTTCAGGGATGATATTGAAAATTCTATAGAAAATATTAGAAGAAGTTTGCCATTTTTTGATAATTATCAATATTTATTTAATGAAATTGCAAACTATATTGATAAATTTGAAGAGAGCGGTAGATACTCAATAAGCAAAAGAGAATTCACTCAGGCAATTAATCAAATAGATGATAATTTTTTCAAAGATAAATCAGTTGATGAAATTGCTGATATTTTTGACGCATTATGCGATTTTTTCAATATTTATAATTATGATTATAAATTCCTTCCAATTGCAGCATTAAAAATCTATTTTAATGATAAAAATTGGGAATCAATTGAAGACTCATTACTGAAAATTCAGAAGCAAACCAATGCTATATTATGGACAAAATCTCAAGTCGTAGAATTTTTGAAAAATTATGCAAATATTGATTTTGAAAATGCAACAAATAATCAAATTCCCTTATTTAATGAAAACTAAAGCAAATGAAATTTATTGATTTAGCAAAAATATATATAAAAGCAGGTAATGGTGGGGCAGGTCATATCAGCTTTAGGCGTGAGAAATATGTGCCTAAAGGTGGTCCCGACGGTGGAAACGGTGGAAAGGGAGGTGATATTATTTTCATTGCAAATAAGAATTTAAATACATTGCTTGATTTCAAATATAAAAGGAAGTTTATTGCTGAATCAGGACAACCCGGTGGCAAAGCAAAAAGAACAGGAAGAGATGGTAAGGATATTATTATTGAAGTTCCCGTCGGCACAGTAATTAAAGATGCTGAAACAGATGAGATTCTCTACGATTTCACCGAAGACAAACAACAACAAATTATTGCTTTTGGTGGAAAAGGAGGATTAGGAAATGCAGAATTTGCAACACCAACTAATCAAGCTCCCAAATATGCACAGCCAGGCATTACTGGCGAAGAGCGATGGATAATATTGGAGTTGAAATTACTTGCTGATGTAGGAATTGTGGGATTTCCAAATGCGGGAAAATCTACATTAATTTCTGTTTTATCTTCCGCAAAACCTAAAATCGCAGATTATCCCTTCACAACTCTGGTCCCGAATTTAGGTATGGTATATGTGGATGAGTCAAAAAGCTTTGTAATTGCAGACATTCCTGGATTAATTGAGGGTGCATCAGAGGGAAAGGGACTTGGATTAGAATTTTTACGACATATCGAAAGGACAAATCTTTTAATATTTCTTATAGATTCAACAAGCGAGAATATAGTTCGAGATTATCAAATTCTAAATAGGGAATTATCGAATTATTCACCTGAAATGCTTTATAAAAAAAGAATTGTCTGCCTAAGCAAAATTGATTTAATTTCCGATGAAAAACGCAAGGAAATTACTGATAAAATAATAGATTTAAATGTAAAAGACCAATTAGCTATTTCATCAATTACAGGAGAAAATATCCAAATCTTAAAATATAAATGCTGGGAATTGCTTCATAGCTAAAATTATCGCACTTTAAAGGTCGCCATTGTAATAATTGCCAAAATAACAGCAATAATATAAAATCTTGTTACAATTTTAGGTTCGGGCCAGCCTTTTTTCTCAAAATGATGATGCAGTGGTGCCATTAGAAACAGTCTCTTACCTTCACCCTGTCGTTTTTTTGTATATTTAAAATATCCAACTTGAAGAATAACCGAAACTGCTTCAATTAAAAAGATACCGCCTACAATTGGGAGAAGGAATTCTTTTTTAATTAAGATAGTCAATCCTCCTAAAGCACCTCCAAGAGCCAATGAGCCAGTATCTCCTAGAAATATCTGAGCAGGATATGCATTATACCATAAAAATCCCGCAGCAGCTCCCACAAGAGCTGACGCAAATATTGTAAGCTCTCCTGAACCCGGTAAATACATTATATTTAAATAATGCGCAAATGTGCTATTACCTGTAAAATACGCAACTAAAGCCATCGTAAAAACAGCAATAGCAACAGTGCCTATCGATAATCCATCTAATCCATCTGTTAAATTCACAGCATTTGAAGTTGCTGTAATTATAAAAATTACCATTGGAATATATGTCCATCCCCAATTGAAATTTAAGTTCTTTTCAAATGGAATTGTAGTAAAAGTTGAGTATTGAGCAAATCTTGTTGAAAACAAATCCGGATAATAGTAAATAATTATTCCTACAAAAAGACCAATCAGAACTTGGCCAACAATTTTGTATCTACCAATCAAACCTTTTGGAAATTTTTTTATAACTTTTAAATAATCATCCACAAAACCAACAAACCCAAGCCAAAGAGTGGTAATTAAAATTGTTATAATAAACCAATTATCTAATTCTGCCCAAAGCAATGTAGGGATAATTGTAGCAAGCAATACAATAAGACCACCCATTGTTGGAGTTCCAGCTTTGCTGTAATGATTCCCGACTTGCTGTAGTTCTAATTTTGCTTGTTCACCAATTTGGTGCTTTTTCAATATCTTAATAATCATTGGAGCAAATATAAAGCAAATAAGTAGAGAAGTAATTGCAGCTGCAGCGGAACGAAAAGTAATGTATCTAAATACTCCAAACCCGGGTGGATTGAACATTGCTTCGAGCCAACGTGCAAGATAATAAAGCATAGGAGAAATTATTTAAAATTTTTTATCAAATCTTGAACAGCAGATTTATGCACAAAGAAGGACATCATTTTTAATTTCACAAAATCCTCTCGATAGAAATAATAGCCTTTTGTTTTCCCATTTTTTGAACTTGAACCTGAATCTTTAATTAAAAACCACCATACACCATCTTTTATCACGTACCCAACCAAATGTATGCCGTGATCATCAGAAGTGGTTGCATTTGAGAAGCGAAACTGCCTTGCTTTATCGTCGATATATTGACTTGGTATGTCCCACGTTGGTATAGCTGCAAGATTATATTCCTCTGAATAGTGTCCAGGTTCGCTCACATCGCCACCAATTGCAACAGAATATCCATTTTTTATTGCATTTTTGATTGCGTCCATAAATTTATCTAATGGTACATTATAATATGAAGAATCATTCCACCAATTGTCAGGCACATCGTATTCGCATTGCTTCCAATAACCAGGTTCAAGTAATGACATTATATCGACATAATCATCCATATTAAGTTTTAGGACTTGGTCAAAAAACGTCTTTGAATTATATTCTTTCCCTTCATATGTAAATTTCTCGGGAGGGGCTTGCATATATTTATTCATAATTTGCTTTATTGTAGAAATCACAATTTCTTCGTTCCAGAAATTATTTTTTTTCACAGATTGGAGAAATGTATTCATTTCATCATACATTTGGTGTTGGTCCAAAAATTTTTGTCCGGGAAGCAAGCCTGTATATGCATCGTAGGGAACGACGCCATATTGTTTCCATATTCGCGGTACTGCATTAGATTCGCTACCTTCACCAAAATAAGATTGGCCCGAAGTTCTAACAAAACCTCTTGCTTTTTCGACAAATTCCCAATATGCTGTCCAAGCCTCACTTAATTTTATTTTTTTATTATATATACGATTTACTTCTGATTCAAAAAAAGATGTAGTCGAAAAATCCCAGCACATTCCTGTCCATCCTTGCGATACAGGAGCATTATGCCATACTTGAGTGAATTCTTCAGTTGATTTTGGATAATTAACATTTGTAAAATCCATCAGCAAACGCAATTGCTTTTTTTCAGGCTTTTTTGCAAATTCATTGCTGGATTTTTCAATCTCTTCCCAAAATGGATTGTGATAATCTTTAAATTTTAAAGTATCCTGTGATTTTATTTGCGAATTGCCTAAATTAATATAGAGTAAAAAAATAGGGATAATTAATAATTTTTTCATTTCAAAAATATCTAAATTTCAAAATTAAGAATTTTCTTATAAAATAGGATTTTAAAATTATAAAATATTCATAATATTATAAACTCTAAAGAGAAAAATTCATAATTTGGTATTATTATTGTTTGCATTTTTTAAGTATTTATTTAAGTATATGAAATATCTGCGATTTTATATTATTATATTTTTATTTTTTCTATACAATTATCATTGTATATGTCAAGAAAACGATTTCCCCATTGATAGTCTTGAGCTGTATCCATCTTATGGAATAGTTGGCGGATATAATTTCAATATTCATTCATCCGATTTTTCAAATTTGCCAGGTGTTCCAAGCTGTTGCCCTGAATTTACAAATGGAACAGGTAGCGGATTTTATTTAGGTGCAAGTATCGATTATCCTCTCAATTATTTAATGCAATTGACATTGCGTGCTACTTATTCTCAATCTAATGGAAAACTGACTTCTACTGATACAACAACTATTATTCTTGACGGGAAAAATTCAACGGGCGAATTTGAACATTTACTTGATGCAAAATTTGGCACATTTGGTCTTGAACCATTATTTACATATAAACTTAAACCTGATTTGGCATTGCATGGTGGATTTAGAATTGGATTTTTGACTAATTCTTATTATTATCAAGAAGAAAAAATCACAAAGCCAGCTGATAGAGGTACATTTATCGATGGTAGAAGCAAGCGCAATCAAAGCGAGGGCAAAATTGAAGAAGCAAGCGCTATGCAAGCAGGATTGAAATTGGGTGCAAGTTATAAATTACCCTTGAACAAAGAAAAGACATTGTTTTTAGTTCCCGAGTTATTTTATACATATAATTTTACAAATTTAGTTAAAGATAGGGATTGGAAATATCATCAATTATCATTAGGTGTATCAATTAAATATCGAACACCACCGCCGCCACCGCCACCTCCCGCGCCACCAATTGCACCACCTGATCCATTGTTATCGGGCGTTCAAAAGCCTCCATTATTTGCAATAGATGTCGATGCTGTGCAAGTTGATTCAAGCCAAAATGAATCGAAAGATTTTACATTGAAAATTGAAGATTTCGTTTCATATAATATGAGACCCTTGCTTACTTATATATTTTTTGATGATAATTCAGCAGAGATTCCACCACGTTATATATTGCTTTCAAAAGAGGAAACAGCAAGCTTTTCTTTTGATAAATTAAGAAATTATAATGCATTAGAAACATATTATTATGTATTAAACATTATTGGCAAACGATTGCAAGATAATCCTAATGTTAAGATTACATTAATAGGCACAAATAGCAATCAAGGTTCGGAAAAAAATAACAAGGAACTATCACAAGCACGTGCCCAAACAGTGGCTAACTATTTTCAAAATATATGGGGTATATCACCAAATAGAATGACTATTGAATCTCGAAATTTGCCAAAAGAACCTTCCCGAAGCGATGACCCGCAAGGAGTCGCGGAAAATCGCCGTGTAGAGATTTATTCCGACGATCCTTCAATTATTGAACCTGTATTCACAGTAGATACAATGAGAGTAATTTCAGCATTAGCTATAAAATTCATTCCTAAGGTATTGACCGAGGTTGGCGTGTATTCTTGGGATTTGAATGTAATGCAAGGAGCACAAAGTGTATTCAATAAAAATGGGAAAGGACAACCACCTACAAGCATTGATTGGGAAATATCACAAAGAACCGTTCCAAAAGGCAATGAAGATCTTGCTTATTCTATTAATGGAATTGATTCTGTTGGCCAGTTAGCAAATTCAAAAACAAAACGTATCCCCATAACTAAAACAAGTATTGAAATGAAGCGACGCTCGGGGCAATCAGATACTGAATATGAATATTATAGCTTAATTTTATTCGACTTTGCTAAATCAGATTTGAATAAGGAACATCGCAAGGTTGTTGATTTTGTTAAAAGTAGAATCACAGATGAATCAAAGGTTACAATTTATGGATTTACAGATAACATAGGCGAAGAAAATATAAATAAAAAGATCTCTGAAAAACGAGCAAGGGCTGTTTTAAAGAGGTTAAATATTGACAATAATGTTGTGGTCGAAGGTAAAGGCGAGTCGGAATTGATATATGATAATTCGACACCTGAGGGACGTTTCTATTGCCGAACTGTGACTATTAATATTGAAACGCCAATTAAGCAATAATCATTATTTTCGGGGTTTTGCTTCTATTCGATAAATTTGAATATTATTTTTCAAACAAAAATCTTCCTTATTTGTTATTGGATAGTGCCAAGGTTTCGCGCTTGTAATTTGATAATCAAATAAATTGGATTTTTCCAAAATTTTTCGATGGTAATCATCCACATAATCGCAATCCGTCGCTAAATAGAGCGTGGCATCTTTTTTCATAATTCGATAAATCTCTATTAGAAAATCAATTGAAAATAACCTTCGATTTTGTTGTCGGAGCTTAGGCCAGGGATCAGGAAATAAATAAAATACTTCAGAAATTGAATCATTTCTGATAAATTTCAAACCATTGACAGCAGAGTACCAAATTACCCATGCATTTTGAATTTTCTCGGTTATGATAAGATTTTGCGACCATTCAGCAAGGCTTTTCCGCAATTCAATACCAAGTATATTTCTCTCAGGAAATTGCTCAGAATAATCAAGTAAAAATTTTGATTTACCACAACCAATATCAAGAATATCAGGTAATTTTTTATTTCCAAAAAATTCTGATATGTCAATATCATCATAAAGTGGTGGATAATAAGATGGAACAATTTTCAAATCATTTATAGGAAAATAAAGATTTGAACTTGTATGGTGTCGAATTTTTCGAGGAAATGGATATTTATTAAAATCTATTTTCATAATATTCTATTTAATAATGAGCAAGGATGCTCATTGCACATATATAAATAATTTATCAATTTGCTTTGTAATCATTAATAGAAATAGCCAAATAAAGCATCTATAAACAATATTGCAGCAGCTGATAAAGTAAAAGCTCGAACAGTGCTATTGCCAACACCTTCGGCGCCACCCGTAGTTCTATATCCAACAAAAATGCCAATCAGGGAAGTCACACTGCCAAAAACTGCTGATTTAATTAATCCCACAATTATTTCTTTTAATGAAAAGAAGCGTTGAACTGATTCAAAAAATAAATATAAGCTGAAATCATATTTAAATGCAGTCAAAATATATGCACCAATTAATCCCACGATATAAGAAAAAACAACAAGTATTGGCATCATAACCGTTGTCGCCATCACACGTGGCATAGCAAGATAACGATTTTTATCAATGCTCATCATCTCGAGAGCATCAAGTTGCTCGGTCACCTTCATAGTTCCCACTTCTGCGGCTACACTTGCACCAATTCGACCGGCAATAACTAAAGCTGTCAGTACAGGTGATAATTCTGTGAATATTGCTGTCGCAATAGATGAACCAATAAATGGTTTTGCAAGTGAAAGCATATTGAATTTATCAAAAAGGCTTGTTGCTTCTAGTGCAGATATAATACCTGTAAATATTCCAATCAAAATAACTAATGGAAGGGATTTATTGCCAACGACTTCCATTTGTTTAAATATATTTTTGCGATTTTGATAAATATTTGGAAAATATTGAATTACTTGTATGGATAGCAGTCCAAATTCCCCTACTTGTCGAATAAAATATAGTGAAGTTCTACCTAAAAATTCAAAAAATGTTTTCATAGAATTACAAAATTGAGAAAAACAAGTAAATCGGAATAATTTAATTATAACGTTGATAATAAATCGACATCAATAATAAGTTTTATTTTGTTTGAGGCATATTTTTCATTATAAATTTTAAGAACTTCATTTAATACTTTTCTCATAATTCTTCCATTTTTGTCTAATGATTTATAATCTTTAATAAATATGATTCGACGATAATAATTGCGAATGCGTGAAATTGCAGGCGTTGAGGGACCAATGAATTCAATAGCTTTTTTATTTATTTTATATTGCGAAATAATCTGATTAATCAACGAACTAATTATTTCAATAGTATTTTCTACTTCATCTTGATTAAAAGATTGCACTTCAATTTTAGAAAAGCGCGTAAATGGTGGATAATTAGCTAACTTACGATGCAGAATCTCATAATTATAGAAATCTTCATATTTATATTCAGCAGCATATTTAATTGGTTCTTTGTCGGGGTTATGAGTTTGAATAATAACCTCACCTGGATTATCTTTCTTCCTGCCTGCTCGTCCCGAAACCTGCGTAATAAGTTGAAAAGTCCGCTCATAAGATCGAAAATCGGGAAAAAATAAATTCAAATCAGCATTTATAATGCCGACAAGCGTAATTCTATCAATATCAATACCTTTTGATAACATTTGAGTTCCGACTAATATATCAATTGTTCCATTTATAAAATTTTGCAGTATTTTGCGTTGTTTAATAACACTTGAAGTAGTATCGCGGTCAAAACGCTGAATATTTGCCACCACACCTTTTGCTTTTAAAATTTCCACCATTTCTTCTTCTATCCTTTCTGTACCTGCACCAATTGTATGCAAATCCGAAGAACCGCAAACGGGACAGGTCTTTGGAGATGGTTCAGAATATCCACAATAATGGCAAACTACACTGTCATTTGCTTTATGATAAGTCAAGGAAATATCGCAATTTTTGCACATCGGCACATATCCACAATCTCTGCAATAAAGCTGTGGTGCAAATCCTCGTCGATTATGAAATAATATTACACCTTCATTTTTTTCAATTCTATCTTTAATTTTTTCAATTAATTCATTTGATATATAACTGCTTGGGAATTTTGTTTTATCCTTTTTTCTCATATCTACAATTTCAATAATTGGCAGCACTGCATTATCAGCGCGTTCATCAATTTTCAAGAGCTCATACTTTCCATCAATAGCATTATAATAGCTTTCGATTGATGGTGTTGCACTTCCTAGAACTACAGGGCATCGTTCAATATTTGCTCTCATTATTGCGCAATCCCGTGCATTATAACGTGGTGAGGTTTGCTCTTGCTTATAACTTGGGTCGTGTTCCTCATCCACAATAATAATTCCAAGATTTTTCAAGGGGGCAAAAATTGCAGAACGAACACCAAGCACAATCGGGTAATTACCCTTATTGATTTCCGAAAAATATGTATTTCGCTCGCTGTCGCTTAATTTGCTATGCAAAACTGCAATTTTCCCAGGGAAAAAATTCTCGATTCTATCAATCAGCTGCGGTGTTAAGGAAATTTCAGGAACAAGATACAATGCTGTCTTCCCTATTGCTAATGCAGATTGAATCAAATGAAAATAAACAAGCGTCTTGCCACTCCCTGTTATTCCTTTTAATAAAAATGTTCGGAATTCCTGTTTGTAAAGGGGTTCATTAATTTTATCAAAAGCTATTTGTTGATGATTATTTAATTGAAAATTGACTTCCCCTTGATGCAAAGTTTCCTTTCGCTTTATGTCTATTTTTATAGGAATATTGATAATTTCAATAATCTTTTTATCAAGCAAAGCTTTTATGACAGCATTGCTAAATCTTTGGCTTGTTTCATTTGAATTTGATTCTTTTATAATATCTTTAATTAAGACATAATCTTTGCCTTGCTTTTGTTCCACATAAAGGAAGGAGAATAATTGAGCTTGCTTTGGTGAAGATTTTTCGAGGTCATTAAAAATCGTTTGAAGCTTTGTTTCATCATCAATTATTTCTGACGGTATCTTCAAAGCCTTGATAGTTTTTTCACTTTTTTTATTGAAAGTAGTAATAATTTTGATAAATCCTTGTTCTTCAAGTGACTGTAATTGGGGAGCTATATTTTTTGAATCTAATTCTTTTTGTATAGCATTAATAGAAATTTTGCCATCATTTTGTAATATAATTTGCAAAAGCTTAGCTCGTTTTGGCGAACGCATTTGCATTTCATATAATTCTCTGTCCGATGGAATTCTATTAATTTCGATTTTATTTATAGACTGAATTGTATAATCAGGAGGCATAGCAGATTTAAGCACTTCACCAAGGCTTGAATAATAATAATCCGCAATCCATTTGGCTAATTTCAACAAATTTTCATCAAAAATTGGTTGGTCATCCAATACTTCAATAATTGGTTTTACATCCTCCACAGTAGAATTTTCAGATTTCGCAATAACGACACCTGTAATAATCCTTTTGCCCAAAGGAACGCTAACACGCTTACCGATTATGTTATGAGATTCAATCTCGGGAATTTTATATATAAAATTTTGATTTATGGGAAGTGGAAGTGCTACTTCAATTAAATTATTCATCTAAAAACTTTATAATTTTTAATTTCGTCAAATTAACAAATTAAGAAAGTAATTGAAATATGAAATCAAATCAAAATTTCTCAAAAATAGCTTTTTATCTTTTCATAATTCTTTCGTTTTTTTCTTTCCAATCTTTCAAATGTTCAGGGAATGAGCCAAAAGAAAGTTCAAATGAGAGCAATTTCACTCAACAAGTAGTTTCAAGAAATGATGAGGTTCCATCAAAAACGATTTATGAAGAATCGACAAATGATATTACAGCGTCGAGAAACAATGCCATTACCCAAACTGTAGCAAAGGCAAGTCCTGCTATTGTGGGAATTAATGTAATTGAAATTCAAGAATATGTTGTTCGGAATCCATTTAATCCATTCAACGACCCATTTTTTCAATTTTTCTTTGGCGACCAATTCTCAGCACCAGAAAGAAAGTATCAAAGGAAAGTGCAAGGTTTAGGATCTGGATTTATTATTTCGCCTGACGGATATATTTTAACAAATCATCACGTTGCAGGAAATGCTACAAAAATAATTGTAACACTGACAAATGGCGAAAAATATGACGCTAAATTGATTGGGGCAGATATGGTAAGCGATGTTGCATTATTAAAAATTAATGCCAAAAATTTACCATATTTGAAATTAGGCAATTCAGATAATTTATTAGTTGGTGAATGGGCAATTGCATTTGGGAATCCATTTGGTTTATTTAATATAAATTCAAAACCGACAGTTACAGTTGGTGTAATTTCGAACTTAGGAGTCAATTTAGTTAATGAGGATCAACCATATAATCGAGTATATAAAAATATGATACAAACCGATGCTGCAATAAGCTCAGGGAATTCAGGTGGACCATTATTAAATGCAAATGGCGACGTTATTGGCGTTAATACAATGATTTTATCAACAGCACAATCTATGAAAGGAGCGGGAAGCATTGGAATTGGATTTGCAATTCCAATCAACCGTGTAAAAAGTATTGTAAATTCGATAATGAATGGAAAAAAATTAAATCGGGATATTTACATTGGAATGGAAGTAATGGATTTAGAAGAATTGGATAATGCCACAAAAAAAGCATATAAAATTGATGATAAAGCTGTTGGCGCAATAATTGGAAAAATATATCGCAATTCTCCTGCCGATAAGTCAGGACTTGATGTTGGAGATATTATTATTAAGGTTAACAATGAATCCGTAAATAATAAAAATGATTTTCTAGTACAAGCATTGGATGCTTGCGTTGGGGATAAATTGCAAATACAGGTTAAGCGAGGTGATAAAATCCTTACAAAAACATTGATAGTCGAAAGCGCACGGAGCTAGAATTGCAAGAATCAAAAACTGAGTTGAGTGTTCTTGAGGCGAAAGACCTTGTTAAAATATACCGCAAAAGGAAAGTAGTAAATCAAGTATCTTTCAATATAAAGCAAGGTGAAGTGGTTGGCTTGCTCGGACCAAATGGCGCGGGTAAGACAACGTCTTTTTATATGGTAGTTGGGATGATAAAACCAAATGCGGGCTCTGTCTATCTTAACGGTAAGGACATTACAAGCAAAGCAATGTATCAACGGGCGCGACTCGGAATTAGTTATTTACCTCAAGAACCTTCAATTTTTCGGGGATTAACCGTTGAAAACAATCTCCGCGCAGTTTTACAGCTGCAGGGTATTTCCAAAAAAGAAATAAACAAAACATTAGAACAATTGATAAGCGACTTTGGAATTGGTCACGTGCGTAAAAGCAAAGGTTATATGCTCTCAGGTGGGGAAAGAAGACGAACAGAAATTGCTCGTTCCCTTGCATCCTTCCCAAAGTTTATATTACTCGATGAACCATTTGCAGGAATTGACCCACTTGCAGTAGAAGAAATTATGAAAATGGTACGTAATTTGAAAAACCGTGGTATTGGCGTAATTATTACAGATCATAATGTGCATGAAACTCTTTCAATTACTGATAGAGCATATATATTGATTGATGGGAAAATATTTACAAGCGGCTCAGCTGAAGAAATAGCAAGTAATGAAGAAGTGAGACGCCAATATTTAGGTGAAACATTTACACTTGAAAGATATAAATTTGAATAAAATTTAAGCGAGTTTTTTACTCATATCGTAAAGCATCCACAGGATCAAGGCTTGCAGCTCGCCAAGCTGGAAATACACCTGAAACTACACCCAAAACAATGGAGACAATTAGGCTTATCAATGTCCATTGCAACGATAATACAATTTTTGTTCCTACTAATAATCCAAATACTGCACTAAATCCAAAGCCAACTAATATGCCTATTATTCCGCCTAAAGTTGTGAGCACAACTGTTTCAAAAATAAAATGGAAAACTATCCATCGTTTTGTTGCGCCAACTGCCTTACGAATGCCAATTTCACGGGTTCTTTCTTTAACTGAAATATACATAATATTTGTAATTCCGATGCCCGCAGCAATAAGAGCGACAATTCCTGAAAACACTCCAAAATATGATAAATAACCTGTTAAGGATGAGAATTGCTCAGCAAGAGATTCGTTAGTTTCTAATTCGAAATTATTAGGTTGATAAGGTTTTAAATTTCTTATGATTCTCAGATTTCCAATAGCTTCATCTATTGTAGCATTTAAAGACAACTTATCGTTTGCTCGCACTATATAAGTAAGATCACGTTCTCGCGGTGAAGCAAAACTAAGTAAGAACAAATTTAATGGAATAATTACTTGATTATCTTGGCTTTGCCCCATCAATGCACCTTGTGGTTTAATAGTTCCAATAACGGTAAATGAATGATTACTAATTTTAATAGTTTTACCAATTGGATTTTCATTTGGGAAAATTTTAGCAATAACATCATTTCCAATAACAGCAACATTGCGGTTGAATTGGATATCTGTTGTTGTGAATGCTCTACCCTCAAGAATATCAATATTTGAAGTTAAAAAATATTTATCATCAGTCCCTATTAATGTAACATCGGGATCTGTTGTCAAATCACCAGCTTTAACAGCAAATCCACTGGTAGCTGTAATTGCAGTTACAATAGCTTTATCTTGCATCTTCTCTGCAAATTTTTGGAATTGCTTATAATCTAAGCGGGGGCGCATCCAATATTCTCTGCCGTGCGGACCTCCAATTTGAATCGATGGCATACGACTAATAAAAAATGTGTTGCGTCCTAAAGAAGAAAGCTGGTCATCTATAGTTGAATTAAGAGAATTGACTAATGAACCTGCAAACATAATTGCAAAGACACCAATAACGATGCTTAAAATTGTAAGGAATGCCCGTAATTTTTGTGTTCTGATTGAATCAAAAGCTTGTTTTATTGTATCTATTAATTTTTCCATAATATCTCCCAATTATTCAAACCGAATTGCTACCACTGGTTCGAAATTTGCTGCACGAACAGCGGGAAGCAATCCAGCTGCAATTCCAACTAATATTGATATTATCGTTGCAATACCTAAAAGATTAAGTGGAATTGTCTTTGATAAAAAGGCTGTCTGGGGAATAAATTCCGGAAGAAATGAACCTGATAGGTAAGCAATAACAGAAGTAATTATAAATGAAATAATTGCCCCAATTATTGCAATTATTGTAGATTCAAAAACAATTTGCACTAATATATCTAGTTTTTTTGCACCTAATGCCTTACGAATTCCAATTTCCTTTGTCCGTTCATAAACTGAGACAAACATAATATTAACAATTCCAATAATACCAACAATAAATGAAAGTAGTGTCATACCTATTCCAACAACCCAAACAACAGTTCTAATTGATGATATTGCTTCTTCAAACGCCTTTGTTTCATTAATTGAAAAGTTATTTTCCTCCCAAGGTTTTAGATTTCGTATCATCCGCATCTGTCCCTCTACTTCAGCGCGAACATTATCAAGATTTTCCACACCACCTGCTTTTACACAAATAGAAAAATTTCTTCGATATTTCCCAAAGGTTGATAAGAAAGAGCTAAGAGGCATATATATAATATTATCGACAAAATCCGCAAAGGTTGTTCCTTGCTTAGTTACAACACCAATTACTTTATAGTTGATATTATTAATTTTGATTGTTTTATCAATTCCATTTCCATTTGGAAAAATAGTTTTATATACTTTAGAACCTAGAACAACAACTCTTGCGCCCATTCGATCTTCATTTTCATTGAAAAAACGTCCCGAATCGATTGTTCCGCTTGGAGTTAATGCAAATTGATAAGTTGTCCCTTGAATAGCAATATTCTCATAAACCTGCCCACCATAAACAACCTTTCCACGATTTGTCCTAGCAACAGGCACTGCAAGTTCAGCAGAAGTCAAACGCGAAATTAACTTTTCGGCTTGGTCTAGTGTTATATTTGGCCGATTTCTGATTTCTCTCCAATTTTTACCACTTCCCGCCCAATCAAATTTATCCACGTACATAACATCTGTTCCCATAGAACTTATAGAATCTTCCATAGCTTTATCCAAACCTGAGAGTACCCACCCCATTAATATTACAAATGTAATACCAATCAATACTCCTAAAGCAGCAAGAGAAGATCTCAAAGTGTTTGATCTTATTGAATTGATTGCTTGAGAAAGTGCTTCATTAATGGCAGCAATTTTCATTACTTTTATATCCCTAATCTTCTATAAAAACTTGACTTGTATTAATATAGTCATTAATGATTTTGCCATCGAGCAATCGGATTATTCGTTTTGCATTATTTGCTATATCTTCTTCGTGAGTAACAAGTATAATCGTGTGTCCCTCAATCCATAATTTATGAAATATCTTCATAATTTCTACACCTGTTTTTGAATCAAGATTTCCCGTCGGTTCATCAGCAAGAATTATTGAGGGATTATTAACTAATGCCCTCGCAATTGCAACCCTTTGTCGTTGACCACCCGATAATTCAGGTGGTTTATGATACATTCGATCTTCCAAACCAACCCGTTTCAGTGCTTCAATTGCTCTTTCTTCTCGTTCATCAGATTTTACTCCAGCATAAATTAATGGTAATTCGACATTCTTAATACAATTTTCACGGGGGAGCAAATTAAATGTCTGGAATACAAAGCCTATTTTTCTATTTCTAACATCTGCAAGCTCATCATCATCCATTTCTTCTACATTTTCACCATCGAGATAATATGTCCCTGATGTAGGTGTATCGAGGCAACCAATGATGCTCATTAAGGTCGTTTTACCTGAACCAGATGGTCCCATAATTGCAACATACTCATTTCGTTTTATTTCCAGAGATATATTATCAAGGGCAAGTACTTGTGTTTCACCCATATCATATCGCTTTACGATATTTTCGAGTTTTATGATTGTCGAATCTTCCATCGTTATTTTTTTCTTGATTTTTTAAAATTGAATTGATTGTTGTTTACGACAATTGGACTTCCATCACGAAGCAATTTGCTAATTGCTTGAAAATTGCCTGAAATTACTTCTTGACCTTCAGCCAAACCTTCGACAATTTCGATAAAGCCTTCATCTGAAATACCTGTCTTGACAGTTACCATTTTTGCTTTATCGCCATCCTTGACAAATACGACCATCGGAGGTGTTGATTTAAAATTTTCACCGCCGTTCGTATTATTTGCTTTTACAACAGTGGGAGCATTGCTATGAGGACCGACCTGGCTACTCTCATTTGTTGGCATTTTGTCTAATCTTACGGTAACGGACTGCAATGGTACAGCATTCACATTATATTTTGTCAATGTTGTAATATCAGCACTGCAGCTCATCCCTGGCCGCAAACGTTCATCAGGATTGAGAATACGAATTTTTACTTCAAAATTGATTGCCTGGTCTTGAGTTGTGGTTGTTGTTTCAATTGCAGAATGGCCAATTTCAACGACAACACCCTTAAACTGTTTATCTGGTATAGCATCGACCTCGATTGTTGCTGTATCACCTTTTTGAACCATCACAATATCATTTTCAACAACATCGACAATGGCATTCATAACAGTCAAATCGGAAACACGAAGCATTTCAGTGCCTTGGAATTGCTGTGTACCAACAACAGTTTCGCCTTTTTCAACACTCACTTTTGTGACAGTGCCATCCATTGGTGAATAAATTACAGTACGTGCTGCATTACGTTCAACTTGTTTTAATGAAGCAAGGGTCTGCTGATAACGGGATAAAGATGCTTGATAATTTGCTACTGATTGTTGATAAGCGGTATTAGCATTGTCAAACTCTTGTTGAGAGATATATTGATTCTTATACAATTCCTGAGCACGTTTTAAATCAGCTTCAGCTTTATTCATTAGCTCTTTCATAGATTCAACATCCATTTTTGATGCTTGGGCGGCAGCTTTGGATTGTTCGAGCATTGTTTCAACAATATCAGGCTTGATTTTTATTAATAATTGCCCGGTTTTAACCTTATCTCCTTCATTTACACCAAGGAAAATGATTTCTCCACTTGTCTCAGGCGAAATTTTTACTTCTGTTTCTGCTTGTATCTGGCCTGTTGCTGATACTTTTTGAACTATAGTACGACGTACTACCTTTGTTGTAGAAACTTCAATTGGTTTCTCTTTTTTATTAGTGAGTAAAGCAATTGCAATAATCGCAATAACCATAACTAAACTAAATATGATGATTACATTTCTTTTTTTGCTTTTTTTCTTTGCCATAAAGACCTCATTTATACCTTGTTTATAGGTTAATTTTGAATATTATTTTTTTCTAAATTTTCTTTTAATTCTCTTTTATAATAAACTGCTGTTTTAGCTATACTATCATATAAAGCTTGCTTATTTTCACCTAATGTAAATAAGAAAGCAAATAATATAATAAAGCTAACAATACTGGAAATAGTTGAAAATACTTGCAACCACGTTAAAATATAGATCAATTGAAATACTAGGTCGAGATTCTTCATCAAAAACCGATAGAGCAATTTGCTGTAGCTTGCATATTTCATCTTTTCATCCGCAATGATTATACCGAGAATATGTTTGCCTGGAGTGCCTGCAAAAAATACATCCATAGAATTATAAATAATATAGATTACAAAGCTCAATGGCACAAAAGTTCTTATATAGTGATTTATAAATTCAGGATCCATCATATCGGCAAAAGTTAAACCAATGAATTGTTTATACATTCCCGTCGCATAAATTACAATTGTCAAAATAAAAACTTTAAACATAAAATCGATTATACTTGCAGCTGCACGTAAGTAAAATCCTACACGAAAATCATTTAATGAAAATTGATTGCCATATTGAGGAAGCATCCGTTTTAGTCTTTCCTCTTGATCTTTATATTTATTAGAATCTTGCATAAAAATTCTCTAGTTTAATCTACCAATTGCATATTCTAGCTCTTTTTGAGCTAGTAAATACCCGAAAACACTTGTAATTTGATTTATTTTTGATGTCAAATACTGAGTATTAGCTTGAATTAGCTCCGTAATATTTGCAGACCCAACATCAAATCTACTTTTTAATACTTTATAGTTTAAATCCGCAGCTTTAAATGCTTTTTGAGCAATTTGAATTTGCTTTTCGCTCGCGTCAAGATTTAACAGTGCTTGCTCGACTTGTGTTTTAATTGTTTGATTAAGTTTAAGTCTCTGCACTTCTGCTTGCTTTAAACTATATTGTGATTGCTCAATATTGCTATTTGTACTGAAACCATCGAAAAGTGGAATGCTCAAATTTAAACCGAAATAAGATCTGCCATAAGTATCGAATTGATTGAATTCACTATTGCTCCAGGACCAACCCCCTCCCAATTGAATAGAAGGAAAATACGATGAACGAGACATATTTATTCTTTCCTGTGCAGACTTCATAGAATTTTCGCTTGATTGGTAATCATACCGCATATTTAATGCTTCCTGAAGCATCTTTTCAAAATTTCCAATTCGACTACGAAATTCATCAATATCAAATTGAGAAATGTCGGTTTTTATGTCTGCAATAGAAAAATCCACACTCAAAGTAGGGTCAAGTCCCATAGTAGATAATAAACTGGCTCGTGAAAGATTCAAATCATTTTCAGATTTTGCTAATTCAAGTTCAAGATTTCCAAGATCTGCTTCTTTAGAATAGACTGTTGAAATTGGTATAACTCCTGCTTGATTTTGAGCTTGAATACTTTCTAATTCCTTTTTGCCTTGCTCGAAATTCTCTCTACGCATTTCCACAATTTGCTTTTTTGTCGCATAGTCGAAGAATTTTCTATATACATCAATTTTGACATTTACAATGCCCTGTTGAAGATTTAAATCAGTTGCATTATAATTATAATTTGCAGCTCTAAAATTTGCTTCACGATATAGTCCGTCGAAAAGTTTCAACCCAGCATTCAGTCCCATACTATAAGAGTTTGGAGATGGAGTACCAATGGGAATAATTTGTCCACCAACATTAACTGTACGACCACCTTGTTGATTCAATGTACGAGAATAACCACCTGAAAATTGTACAGATGGTAAGTATGAACCAAATGCGCTCGTTTTATTTGATGATGCTGCTTTTAGGGCAGATTTATACACTATCAAATCATAATTATTTTGGATTGCAGTTTTTAAACATTCATCAAGAGTATAAGTTTGTGTATCGAATTTTTGAGAGTTGGAATATGACCAAATCGATAAAAAAGTTAATAAGAATATGATGCTTTTTTTCATTTTTGAAAATGACTATTTAATAAGAAAATACGTTTTAAAATTATAAAAGTTTCAAAACATAATTGACGAGATAAATAATATTGTGTTTTTATAGAAGTTCATTATGTTTTTTAGCTAATATTTCAAGCATTTTCCGAGCTCTAAATATTAAAGTCTTTACAGTACCAAGTGGAATATTCAGAGTTTCAGAAATTTCAATATAATTCAAATCATCTTCAAATCTTAATTTAATTATTTTCTGGTAAGTTTCGGGAAGCATATCAATTAATTTATTAAGATTCTGAATTTTTTCTTTATTAATTAAGGTCTTATCAGGAATAGAAGTTGTATCAGGTATTTGAAGATAAATATCATTTTCATTATCATCATCTTGTTTTTCTAAGGGGATTGTGTCAATCTTTTTTTTTCGTAAAAAATCTATGCAAGTATTTGAGGAAATTTTAAGAATCCAAGAAGAAAATGGATAAATTGGGTTATATGAGGCAAGATTATTATAAATTTTAATAAATGTTTCTTGAGTCAAATCTTTTGCATCTTCAGAATTATGAACCATTTTTCTTAATAATGAGTAAATCAATGTGCCATAACGTCGCTCAATTTTAGAAAATTCATTTTTATTACCATCTAGAATTCGAGCAACTATTTGTCGGTCTTCTCGATTAATTTCTTCATTATCTTTTTTCTCTTTCATCTACGAAATTTTAAAAATGATTCCAATACTTTTATATCTGAATATTTTATAATTTTTAAATAATACAATATTGCAACGAATGCGATTAATAAAATGCACCTTACAATAAACAAGACGATTAAATTAGATTCAGGAAGAAATATGTTAATAATAATAAAAATTGCTGATATTAGAACTGTTTCAAAAATGCTTCGCCAATCATAATTAATAGGATATACTTTACGTGAGTATAAATAAATTATTACAGCAGCAATAAAATATGCAATAAAAGTAGCCCATGCTCCACCCCAGTATGTATATTTGGGAATTAATAGGAAGTTTGTAGCAATATTAATTAAGGCTGCGGTCACCACAGCAATTGGCAAATACTTCGTTTGCTTTTCAATTAAAAATCCAGCTGTTAAATTAATATAAATGCCATTGAAGAAATAACCAAATAATACAATCGGAACAATATCTAATCCCACCCAGTAATCAGGCTTGATTAAACGCCCACCTATAAATGGCAGACGCACGACAAATTCAAGTGAATAAGTCCAAACTAATAATAACAACATAGCTACAATTGTAAATAAAGTAAAAATGCGCGAGAAAAGTTCTTTTGCATCTTCGTCCTTGTAATGATTTAAATAGAATGGTTTCCAAGCATATTCAAATACAGAGACAAAAAGCATCATAGGTATGCCAAGTCTATAATTAACACCATATATAGCAACATTTTGGGAATTAGTTAGCAAACGCATAATTGGTTTGTCTGCTACCTGCAATATGATACCTGAAAGACTTGCAGGAACGGTAGGCAAACCAAAAGCAAGCATTTTTTTAATCAATTGGAAATCATAATGAAATTGCAAATTTTTTAAAATGATTGGCAACATTATTAAAAAAGCAGCAGAGGAAGAAATAATTTGCGCTACAATTATTCCTAGCGCTCCATAATGTAGCACGACAATTAGAATGACATTCATAATAACATTTATAAGGATAGCAACAAAACGCAACATTGAGAATTTTACTGCTTGATTTGTTATTCTCAAATATGAAAAAGGAATTAAGACAAGTGCATCAAGGGCAGGAATAAGTGCTACTAAGCGAGTTATAGTCAGACTGTTTTGCAAATTGAAAAATCCTGAGATTTGTGGAGCAAAAATTTCTATAATTATGGTATTGATAAAGCATAAAAAAAGTATAGAAAAATAAGCATTAGAAAATACTTGCTTTGGATTTTCCGTCTTATATATTTCATAATAACGAAAAAATGAGGAATCCATACCATAAGAATAAGCAATATTCACAAAAGCTAAGATTGAAAAAATATTGATAATTTCGCCAACATCGTTCATTGGCAAGTAATTTGTGTAGAGCGGAGTCAATAAGAATGTAAGAAATCTTCCAAGTACATTTGCTATACCATAAATGATAATTTCTTTAGATAATTGTTGAATTCTTGAAGTTCGTGATACCAAATTGAAATAAAAAGTTATTTTAAAAAAAAGCAAAAATACCAAAAGATTATTTAATTAAAGTTTTTGAAAAAAATAAAAAAATTGGAAATAATATTTAAATATTTATTATATTTGTAATTATCGAATAATTAAAAAGGAGTTTTTGTATGAAGCTAAAACAATCATTAACAAAAATCGCTATACTAATTTTTTTACCAATGGGTTTAATAACTCTTTCGAGTTGTTCAAGCAAAATTACTGAAGAACAAATGACACAGCTCCAAGAGCTTCGCAAGCAAGAAAGGTCATTGCAAGATGGCATTTCAAACAAACAAAACGAACTCAATAGAATTCGAAGCGAAATCAACTCACGAAAGGCAGAACTCAACAACTGCCAGAATGAATTGAATACAGTTAAAACTCGTTTATCACAATGGCCTGATATTTGGCCTGATTACAAACCAAATAAGTAAGGGGAGGCAACAATGAAGAAAACAATATTATTAACAATTGTATTATTTACAGCATTTACATTTACTACTTTTTCCCAACAAGAGCTTCCACCTGCAAGCAAACCCGACCAGGAACTGACTAAGAAAGAAGCAGCAGCCAGGATCCTGGATTTTCAATCTCGTGTAGATAATCTTCAAAAGCAATTGAGCAGTATAGATGAGCAATTAAAGCAAGCTCATTCTGATCTTGACAAATTGAATGCAGACCTTACAAATTGCCATAAGGAGATATTGAATGTCCTTGGTGTGACTCAAGCTGACGTTGATGCTTTTAGGCAATCATTGGGAACAATAGAAGGCAAAGTAAGAGAACTTAAGTCCTTATCAAATGACCAGCTAATTGCCCGTCAAAACGAAGTAAAAGCATTAGAAAACAATTTAAACCAATTGCGTTCAAACAAAATCTCTGTTTTACCCGAATTTTTTGATAAAATAATATCACTTGCACGAGACATTAAGGGATTATATCGTGAGAAGAAAATTACAACATATACAGTTGGCACTTGGGCAGAAAATCGTGATTGCTTATGGAATATAGCAGGAAATATGGAAATTTATGGCGACCCATTTCTTTGGCCAAAGATTTGGCAATCAAATACCGATAAAATTAAGAATCCTGATATAATTCATCCTGGGCAAGTTCTTTCAATTCCCGACAAAGCTCCTCTTACGACAGATGAAAAGAAAGCTGAACGTAGATATTGGAGAAATAAACATGCTCAGATGGAAGCAACAAGTACTACTCAGCAGACTACAACACAACCAACACAGGAAAATCAACAAATCAAGCCAGGACCAAAAGGCGAGTAATGTTCTTCAAATTGAATTTTATTTATACCTCACTCCCATACAAATTTAGCAATGAGAGTGAGGTTTATTTTTTAATTTATATGCATTATGGAAAATATAGAGAAAAAAATTAATATTGATGATATAGATTCAAAGCTTCTTTTAGGATTAAATGATGAGAACCTTGATATATTGGAGAACCATTTCAATAGCAATATTAATATAAGGGGAAATTTAATTACTATTAATGGGCCTGCAGATGAAGTTCCAATTATAGAAAAAGTAATCGGCGAATTGAAATATTTAATTAAAAAAAATGGCGGATTAACTTCACAAGATGTAATTTCTGTAATAAGATTACTTGAAGTTAATGATAATTCAGATAATTACGAAAAAAGTCAAAGTGTAAGAAATAGTGATATAATTTTACATTCTGCAAAAGGTCCAATTCGAGCGCGAACACCAAATCAATTTGACTATTATCGTGCAGTTCAGGAAAACGACATTGTTTTTGCAATTGGTCCTGCAGGTACCGGAAAAACATACCTCGCCGTTGCAATGGCAATTGCTTCATTACGGCGTAATGAAGTATCAAAGATTGTTTTATCGCGGCCTGCTGTAGAAGCTGGTGAATCACTTGGATTTTTGCCAGGGGATTTAAAAGAAAAAATCGACCCGTACATAAAACCCCTGACTGATGCTCTCTCTGAAATGCTAACCCCCGAAAAATATCACACAATGTTAGATAAAGAAATTATTGAAATCACCCCACTTGCATATATGAGAGGAAGAACATTGAATTATTCCTTTATTATTCTTGACGAAGCACAAAATGCAACGATAACGCAAATGAAAATGTTCTTGACTCGCCTTGGTGTTCATTCTAAAGCGATTATTACAGGTGATATAACACAAATTGATCTTCCTTATAATTCCAAGTCAGGTCTGATAAATGCAAATCAAATTTTGCAAGACATAAACGGTATAAAATTTGTGTATTTTAATGAAAAAGACGTTGTACGCCATAAACTCGTTGCTGATATTATCAAAGCTTATGAAAAAGATGGGAAAAAATCAGAAAATAATTAAAAATAAAACATATTACTATTGTGTTAACACTATTTAAAATAGGATTTATAGAATTTACCTTAATTGATTTGATTGATGTTGTGCTTGTCACTCTTATCATCGGTGGAATTTATTATGCTTTAAAGAACACAATTGCAATCCAAATACTTTTTGGTTTAATTATTCTGATTTTTTTCTCTTTTATTACAGAAGCAATCAATTTACGTGCTGTAAGTTGGATATTAAAGACAATTTTAAATATTTGGCTTATAGGTTTTATCGTATTATTTCAACCTGAAATAAGAAAAGCGTTGGTATTATTAACGCGAAGTAGGATGTTTAGTGTCTTTTTAAAACCTGAAATTTCCCAAACATTGGACGAAATAGTTGATGCAGTAAAAGAAATGGTAAGCAAAAGAATTGGAGCATTAATAGTATTTCCAAAATCGCAAAATGTGCAAATGACTATTGATACAGGAATTCCTTTGCAAGCAAATGTATCAAAAGAATTAATATTATCAATATTTAATACTAAATCGCCACTACACGATGGGGCAGTAATTATAGATGGCCAAACTATAACAGCCGCAAGATGTATTTTGCCATTATCATCTGTATCGAAATGGGAAGGAAGAAATTTAGGAACGCGTCACCGTGCAGGACTGGGTTTATCTGAACAAGTCGATGCTGTCGTTCTTATAGTCTCTGAAGAGGTAGGAAGTATATCAATTGCACATCGTGGTTCACTGAAATTAAATATACCTGTCGAAGATTTACAAAATACTTTAATGAAATTATTGACAGAATAAATACGAATCTATTTATTTACTCTTTCAAGATATGCCCCAGTTTCGGGATTTACCTTGATAATGTCGTTTTCTTCGATAAACAATGGGACTTGAATAGTAGCGCCTGTTTCTAACACAGCAGGTTTCAAAACATTTGTTGCTGTATCACCACGCAATCCTGGTTCAGTAGAGACAACTTTCAGGCTAACTGCTGTAGGAAGTTCTACTTCTAACACAACCCCATCATGAATGGAGAGCATAGCTTCTTGGCCTTCTTTCAAGAAATCTGCACTTTTGCCCACAATTTCTTCATCAACAAATATTTGTTCATAGGTATTTGGATCCATAAACACAAAATGATTACCATCTCGATAAAGAAATTGGTAATTGTTTTTTTCAACACGAACAAATTCAATGTTTTCACCTGAACGAAAGCGATTTTCAATAATTCGTCCAGTTTTGATATTTCTCATTTTTACTTGATAAAATGCTCGCCAATTACCTGGTGTTCGATGTTCGGACTCAACAATTACGCATAGATCACCATTAAATCTTATTATAGCTCCTGGTCTTAAATCAGATGTAGTTCCCATATTTGTAAAATTTAAATTAATAAAGATTACAAAATTACGAAAATTTCAAAAAATTTTTTAAAATGAAATTATTTGATTGAAAGGAAAATATTTTAATAATGTTTAGATTCTCCACACATCATTTATAAATTATTAAATGCTCCACAAATGTATTTAAGTTATATGAATAAACAAGTATATACATTCCTGATGGAAGCGTTGGTACATTAAACGAATAACTATAAACGCCTTTATCGAAATTTCTATTAATTAGTTCAGATACTTTATTACCTATTACATCATAAAGTGAGATATTTACGTCTGAATTTTCTTTAATCCCAAATTTTAAGTTAAAAGAACCATCATTTGGATTAGGTACTGGTGGTTCAATAAAGGAAACATTATTATTAATCTCGACTTGAATAAGTGTATCCATACAAACACTAAACATTTCAATTTGAGATAAATCAATTTCTTTCGTCTGGCAACCATAATCAATATTAGCTTTAATATCCGTTAATTTATCTTTATTAAGAACCCCCATTATTTTAAATTTTGCAATATTTCCTGAAAAAGGTGTAGAGATGACTCCATTTCCCTCATACAAATCATAATTCTCAAGAGGATATGGGGTTATTTTCCATTGCCAATTAGACAAATTAGATGGAACTTCAGAAAAATTAAGTTGAATTACTTTATGATTATAAACGATATTCATTTTAATTTTCGAAACATCTTGATTCAATTTAGGAATTATAGCTTTAATTGTAAAATCCTTCTCTTGCCCTGGTAAGAAAATATATTTATTTTCTATACCTGCAAGGGAAATCTCTTCACCATAACCGACTAGCTGGATAATAATGGGAATATTGAAACTATTGGGAATGCTCAAGATAGCTGTATGTTTACCTGTATGAGATGGAGTAAAGGCCAATTGGATAAATATACTATCAAGATTAGTTATTATGGTATCAGAGTTGCTTAAAAGGGCAAAATCATTTTTATCAGAACCGCTTATTTGTGCTTGTGAAAGATAAAGCAAAAGGGTTGTATCGGGACTTATATTATGAATTGCCAATTGAGATACTATTGGGATACATAATAAAGATGAGCCAAAATCAAATGTAGGTGGATTATCAACATCAATTGCTGAGCAGACAATAGTAAATCGTGTTTCTTTCCAAAAATCATGGAAATTAGCATCATAATCATCGGCAAAAATTGCAATAGTACCTGAGGAAGGAGATGCTGAAATTGGTGTGAAATCCACATTAAAAATTTCCTGCGATTGAGGTGGTATTATAATATTTTGAGGATCTGCACCAGCACTCCATTTAAATGTATTATCGGGTGAAGTTAGAAAAATACGACTTATTGTCAAATCAGAAAATTGTTGAGTATTTACTATTTTCAATGATGCAGTTGTTGTTTCAGAAGGTTTAACAATCGTTCCACAACTCCAATCATAAGTAAATTGAGGGTAAAAGCCGTGTCCCTTTAGATCTACTCGCATATCATTTGAGCCTTCTTCATTGCCTACTGTAAAAATAATTGCATTAGAATATTGAACTTCATCAGTTGGCAGAAATGAAATTGGGAAATAAGTAGTATCTTGAGGTGGCAAAATAATAGGCAAATTTATAGGTTGAACGTATGAAAATTCATTATTAACGATTGGGGATTCAAATTTAATTGCAGTAATTTGATAATTTACTTTTGTCGGATTATAGATAGCAATTGAAGAATCATAGGATTTATTGATTCTGCGAACTTTCCAATCAATTTCTCCCGGTGGTAAAGGTTTATAATTGATTCCTTCACCAATTAAATAAATATTATGATCACCGCAAGGTTTATTCATACGAAGAACAAGGCGAGCAACTCTTTGTCCTGTAACAATTGGACTAAAGATAATTTCAGCACTATAATAAGACTTTTTTCCGATAGTATCGCTCGAAATTTTATGCAGTCCGAAATCCGAACCATTTTGCCCTTGAATAATTGGATCAATGATTAATTCGACATTATTATAATTTTTAATAAGTGTATCAACTCTTATTGTATCACGAGATCCAACAAATACAGATCCACAATAGATAGTATCGACAATATCTGTCAAACACTCACCAATGCCACTTAAATTTACTATAGCATTTTCAAAGCAGTTTCCCAAAATTTGCAATTGTGCTGTGTTTGTCCCAAGCTTAATTGTACTAAAAGTTATTGGGATATCAATAGATTCATCGGGTTGTAGGATTTTACCAATTATTGAACTATCAACACCGAAACACCTATCGGTCGGGGGATTAAAAATCAAATTAAACCCTGAAATTGAAGCGGGGACATTTGTATTATTATGTAAAACGGATGTGAAATTTGTAAAGCAAGTATCTCCTAATAAGCAGCTCTTAACATCAAGTGTTGGAAGAGTAAAAACGTAATTTGGATAATAAACATTAAATGGATCTGAGATATCAAAACCCTCAGATCCAAGGCCAAATTTAGTTAAAGCAAAATCATAATCACCTTGACTTTTAACAGTAAATCTTCCAAAATTTTTATAATTAGTGAAATTTTGAATTTCATATTTATATCCATTTTTATCAAAGACTGATGTTCTTGTACTGAATGTACCCGATATAGAGTAGCTCCGTACATTAAGATTTAAGTCTAAATAAATAGTAAAATTTCGAGGTGTAGTAGTTTGGGGAAATGTAAAATTGCCTATTTTTATGAAACCTGTATATTGTCCAACAACAATTACAGTATTTCCTGAAATTGATACACTTCGACCAAAAGCTCTAAAATCAGGAAAGGAATCCCTTGCTCCAAGAGTAAATACATTTTGTATTTGGCCACTTGGAGAATATTTAGCAATAAATAAATATTGATTATTGAAGACCTGCATTATAGGATGCAAACCACCAAATGTGGCACCACTATAGCACGTGCCAACATAATAAGCATTTCCACTTGCATCTGCTGTGACATAGATAGCGCTATCACTCAGTACCCCTCCATCGCTTTTAATCCATTGCAAATTACCATCAATATCATATTTCGCGAGAAAAGCATCAGTACTACCCTTAGAAGTAATAAATTTATCAGATGCAAAAAGTGTATTATTATAAAACCCCGCTACATAAATATAATAATTATCAGGTGTTATTGCTATTGATTTTGCACAATCATAGGATTTACCACCTCCACTTTCTGCCCAAATGTATGTAGATGCAGGTGAAATTTCTGCTTTAATTAATAAATTTTCTCCTGTAGCTGGGGGACTCCAATTATAATTATTATTTGTCAAATTTTTAGCAATCGGTTTCCACGTACTGCCTTGATTATCCGAAAATAACAAATCTACTGATGTTGCAGAATCAACTCCACTCCACTTAATATTCACAGTATCACATGCCGAAAATATTTGGTCTTTAATTGGATTATCTACAAATATTTCAGGAATTCCACCGATTAATGTTATAATTCCTGGACACGGGGTAGCATTAAATTGCAAATTCGCAGATCTAAATGTTTTCACACCTCCAGGGGTGAAACGTACTTTTATTTTATATTGCCCATCCTGAGGTATATTTATGGGATAAGTAGGGGGAACACCCTGCCCCTGTCCATAATCAATAATCGAAAAATAAGTTGAGGGCACTATTGACATAGATAATATTGATGTTGGAGAATTTTTAGGACTCAAAATAATTTCCTGATCATAATAACTGCCGATGTCGGGATTACCAAATTTGTAAGTTACCGAATCTGTTTGAATTCTTGCAATACCATACTCAGGAACAATGTAAGTCATATAAGTAGTACTCTTATAAGGTTTATAATAAATTTTAACAGATTTTAATCTATCAATCTCATCGCATATTACATTACTAATCCAGCTCAAAGAGCACAAAACATCATTCTGAATTTTATTTGAAACAACTTTATAAATCTGGTTAAGACCATCAGAAGAAGCCACTACATAATCAGCGCCATTAGAATTGCTTGCGATATATGCAAGACTAGTATTCATTGGTGCTTGAAATGTAATGGCAAAAAACTGAATATTATTTGTTCGACATGCTGCTAAAATTGAATCGGTTTTAACTACTGGATCATTATCATCGTTATGAGCTCCATCTGTTAAAAAAACTATTATTCTTTTAAATCCAAGTGGTTGAACTGATAATGAATCAATTGAAGAAGCATTTGGTCCAAAGAAAGAAACATTAAAATTGGTTTTGCCATAGGGATTAACTTTATTTAAAGAATCTATAATACGGTTTTTATCGTTTGTAAAATCACATTTCCAATATGATAAACCACCAAAAGTTTCAAGGGCAATCTCAGAACCATTTCTTAAATCTAAACTATTAATAAAGGTAGTTGCACCTTGAATTACCATATTCCATCTTCTTACTCCATCTATTTCATCGTTCATAGATGTACTTTGATCAAGAACTAAAATGATTTTATAAGGTGCATTACTGCAATTAATTGTATAAGTACTATTTGGAATTAAAACACCTTGTTCATAAATCTCGAAATCCGTTGTGTTAACATTTGCTCTTGTCAGTCCATTACTATCGCTTATCACAAAATTTGTGGTAACAGTGGGAAATTTTGATGGTTCAATCTGGGTATATGTAATTACTTGTGTGTATGCACATATGGGAAGAAACAATATTACAATTATTAAGAATATAATTTTTTTCATATTTATTTCTATAATTGTTAAAAGAAATTACAATAATATTGACTAATTCATATTAATTTTCGTGTAATTGCAAAAATTAATTTTCTAAAATTACATAATTATTTTGAATTATTGATAGTCAATGATTTATTTGAAGTATTAACTACAGAATATGCTAAAATTGGGAAAGTTGCTTGCTCGGAAATATGGCCAAAAGGAAAATTTGCAATAATCGGAATATTATATGGCTTAAGAACTTGTTCAAACACTTCGAGAATTGTATAGCTAAAATTTGGATAAAATGGCTTCCTTCTTTTAATATTTGAAAAATAACCAAGCACAATCCCCTGTAAATTTTTGAATTTTCCGGCAAGTTTCAGATGATTAAGCATCCTATCAATTTCATAAGCTTCAACATTAATATCCTCAAGCATTAATATGCAATTATCTGTCATAATTTCATAAGGTGTACCCAAAGTCGCACAACATAATGTCAAATTCCCCCCTATCAATCTTCCTTCGGCTTTGCCTTCATTGATTACAATTGAATCAGGTTTTGAGATTATATATGTTTCTTTTTGATTTTCAAATAACGCATCGATAAAATACTTTTTTGTATACTCAGTAAAAGATGAAATTCCAACTGGTCCATAATAAGTAGCTAAATTATTAATTTTTGAAATAGCATTCAAAATATATGTAAAATCGCTAAAACCGACAAATATTTTAGGATATTTTGTAATAGATTCAAAATTAATATCCTCAATAATTCGCATACTTCCATAGCCACCACGAGAAGCAATGATGGCGCTTATATCTTCGCGATTTATATAATAATTAAATTCTTCAATTCTATCTTTATCAGAAGCTGCTAAATATCGATAATTATTTGTTTGTTTTGTTATATTTTTGCCAATTTCAACTTTTAAATTTAATGACTTTAAAAAATTTACTGTTTTAGTGACTTCCCAATTGTTTGTAGGACTCGAAGGTGATACTATTGCAACAATATCATTTGGTTTTAGTTTTTTAGGAAAAATAACATCCTTGTGTGAAGAAGCTACCTGTTCCATTGGATTAACGAGACTTTCGCCAGGTATTTGATTTGAATGTGTATCCTGTGAAAAAAGATTACTACGAAAGATTTGGGCACCACCTGCAAGCGCCAAACCCATCCCGATAAATTTTCTTCGATTTATAGAATTTTGCATTTTCCCAATGAATAAAAGTTCTAATTTAAGAAATTTTCATAATTTTGTATGCAAATATTAAGCCAATTGGAGAGGTGCAGGAGTGGCTTAACTGGCACGCCTGGAAAGCGTGTGTATCGCAAGGTACCGCGAGTTCGAATCTCGCCCTCTCCGCAAATGGAAATCAAAATTTCTCATAGCACAAATCCTGACGATTATGAAATATTAATCCGCAAGCAAGGCGATGGAAATTATGCTTCTTATTGCCCACAACTAAATCTAATTTTATATGGCAAAGCTCATACTGAAGTTCTTGAAATGATGAGAAAAAAAATCTCAGACCATATACGGAATCTTCAAAACGATACCGAAACAAATGAATAATACAATTCATATATTCCTTGCCAAATGGTATAATCGCATATTTGCATATTTTTTTGGTGTGGTATTTCTTCTTATTTTATATAATATAATTTTTAATATATTTAGTAATTTTTTACTTTCTTGGAAATATAATTTTTTAATAATTTCCATTATAAATTTCCTTCTTATTTCTTTGCCTGTTTTTATTATTGAACAAATTCGATCCGGTAACTTTTTGAAAAGTCTAGGATTGCAATTTGATAAATTTACAATTCGATATCTAATTAATTCATTCCTTTATGTTTTCATTCCATTTTTAATCATTTTTATTGTAGGATATTCTTTTAAAATAATTAAATTAACAGATAGCAACGTATCTCTATATGCATTGTTCCAGTTTATATTTATTTCAATTTTTGCGGTACTGCAAGAGGAAATTTTTTTTCGAGGTGTATTACTTAAATATTTAAATGAAAGATTTTCTGCCGTCAGCTCAATACTGCTAATCAGTATAATTTTTGCGATTATGCATTTATTTAACCCATATATTAGCTGGTCATCATTTATATCTACAATTATTGCGGGAATACTATTTTCATTAATGTATATCCAAACAAAAGCATTATTGTTTCCTATTTTTTATCATTTTTTTTGGAATGTACTTTCAGCATTGCTTTTGGGCTCACCAATCAGTGGATTGAGTCAATATTTGTTCTTTTTTGAAATGAAAACACATACACCAATCGAGCAGTTTTTTCTCGGCAATCAATATGGAATTGAAAGTGGTATTGCAACAATTATAATTTTGATTATTACTTCCTATTTTATAATAAAATATGAAAGTATAAATCCATATTTTTCGTCTCATAATTTTAAGACAATTTATAATGAAGATAAAATTCAATTGAGTAAATGAAATCAAAGTTAAAATTAGTTTTTATATTCTTCACGTTTTTTCTATGTTTTTCGGGGAATAAAGCATATTCACAGTGGGCAATTATGTACACGGATGCAGATAGTTTAGTGTTGCTCGGTTCAGATTTAATATATAATCTTGAATTTGCCAAGGCTGAACAAATCTTTAAAGATGTACAAAAGAAATATCCAATCCATCCTGCAGGGTATTTTTTAGATGCAATGATAGATTGGTGGATTATAAATCTTTACCCTGACGACGAAAAAAGAGATGAACAATTTCTTAAAAAAATTGATAAAGTAATTAATAAATGTGATTATATATTGGATTCAATACCAATGGATATAAATGCCCTATTTTTTAAGGGTGGTGCAATTGGATATAGAGCGCGACTATACACATTACGGAATAAATGGATTGCTGCTGCTCGGGATGCTCAAACAGCACTAGACATTCTGACACGTTGTCAAATACTTGCTCCGACAAATCATGATATTTTGCTTGGAACAGGAATTTATAATTATTTTTCGCAAAAATTTGCTGAAGATTATCCAATAATAAAACCTTTAATGGCATTTGCACCTCGTGGTGACAAGCGTTTGGGACTATTTCAACTTCGCTCTGCCGCTAATTATGCAAGATATGTAAAAATAGAAGCAAAAGTCGTGCTATTACAAATTTATTATTCTTATGAAAATGATATTTATGAAGCTCAAAAGATTGCTGAGGAATTGCACACAAAATATCCCAATAATCCATATTTTCATAGATATTTAGGTAGAATTTATGTCCGAATGGGATATACAACAGAATTTGAAAAAACTTGGCGAGAAATATTTTCTCGTTGTTCAGAAAAATGGTATGGATATAATAATTCAACAGCAAGGGAAGCAATTTATTATATTGGACTTGCTTTGCTCACTCGAAACGATTTCAACGAAGCCGAAAAATATTTCAAAAAGGCAATTGAAGGCTCAAAAATTGTTGATAAAGAAGAAACAGGTTTTCTTGCCTTTTCTTATTTAAAATTAGGAAATATTTATGATGCAATGGGAAATCGCAACAAAGCAGTACAAGCATATAATCAAGTTCTGAAAATCAAAGATTATAATGATTCACATAATCAAGCAAAAAAGTTTATACAATCACCCTATAAACCAAATAAGAATTAAAATATTTTTTAAAAAATATTCATTTTTAATATTTATTTTCTTAATTTTAAAAAAAATTAATTTCAAAATGTCAATCATTGATAAGATTTTAGAAACCCAAGAATTGGCAACCTTACCTCCTGTTGCAGCAAAAGTTTTAATGCTTGTTGAAAATGAAAATTTAGATATACGCGAAATTTCGAGGGTAGTGGAAACCGATCCAGCACTGACAATAAAACTATTAAGAATTGCAAATTCTCCTTTATATGCAACATATTCAGAAATTACGTCAGTTCAGCAGGCAATAATTAATCTAGGACTTAATCGGCTTGTTAATATCGTAATAGGTGTATCTATTTTCTCCAAGCTTTTATTAATGAAAGATAAAAAATCCACTGAGCTTATCGAGAAATTTTGGTGGCATTCTTCTTGTACTGCAATAGTTTCAAAAGCATTAGCAGAAAAAGTCAATTTCAAATCAAAAGATTATGAATTTATTGGCGGCTTGCTCCACGAAATTGGCAAACTTGCGATCTTGCAATACGATACAAATTTATATTCAAAAGTAATTAGTGCTGTTGAATTTAGCAATTATACAGATTTAGAAGCAGAAGAAGAAATTTACGGTATTACTCACCCCGAAGTGGGTTTGTCAATTGCAAATTTATGGAAATTACCAATAGAATTGACAAATATTATTGGCTATCACCATAATTTTGAATCTGTAAATGACACCATAGGCAAAGAAGAATTAGCCATCGTTCGTATTTCAGATATGCTTACAGAAATTTGGGATGCAGGATTTTATGAAGGCATTAGATCACTCTCACTAAAAGACACAAAAGAATGGAAGTTCTTAGTGGAGCAAAAACCCGAGCTTCAAGATTTAGATATTGAAGTATTTACTTTCGAACTCGAGCAAGAGTATGAAAATTCAAGAATGTTTCTACAATTAATTTCTGAATAAATTCTATTGAGGAAATTCTACTAACTCCGACCATAATCCTCGTTGATCTTGAACGCGAATTTTAAAAGTAAATTTATCATTAGGATTCGCAGGGGTAATTTCATATACCTGTGTGAAAACAAGATTTGCAGGATTGGTTGAGGTTTGTCCAATAAGTTCGCTATACTTTGCATTTCCTAATATTTCGATATTTTTAACTGAGTTTTCCTGATTGTTAACTATACCATAAGTATTTACAAGTATCTTCAATTTATTTGTAGACACAAGTTGCAATTGCGCAATTTGAGGTGGAGGATAATCTTTAACTTGAATCTGATAAACTTTACCATATATCCGATTATCAATAAATCTTTCCAATATTAAGTTTTGCCCTATGAAAGAATTATCAACAGAAAATGAAAAGGCACCTGTGCCTGATGAATTTTGAATTACCTGCCCATCATTTGTTCTGATTCGACAGCTGAATGAATGGTCTAATAGGGAGGGGAAGTTCGGTTTGATTGTATTAGTTCTGAAGGGATAAATTATTGTATTAAAATCGGGGTCACGAATTTCTATAGGTAATAAAGAAAACTCGTCTTCAACAGTACTATTATCATATTTTCTGTATAATTTGATTTTTACCTTGCTTGAACCGAAATTAGGCATTTTACCTTGAAGGACAATACTATTACCTTGAATTTTCTGAATTGAAACTGTTCCATTATTGTTGGATGGTGAATTAATAATTTTGATTTCAGGTTTTTTGCTCATATCTTTTGATAAATCCATACCAAAAATAAAAGCAGTATTTTGCCAGGTATCGCCTGCAATCGATGAGACTTGGTCTTTTTCAAAATTAATAAATAAATCCTGAGTATTACGTCCAAGTGTATAGAAAAAGTTAGAATCAAGCGAAGCAATTCGCACTGTATCTTGATTTGATGTCATCATTGGCAATCCCGTTCGAGGGTCAAAATAATTAACCACTAAATCAAAATTAGTTGTCGCAGTTAAATTTTTTAATTCAAATTCTTTGGATTTTGATGCAGGAACTTTCAGCAAAGCTTTAGCAGTCACCTTCACATTATATACATAATTTCTTTTATCCAAAACAGGAGGTTTCCAATAAAAATAAGCAAGATTTAGGTCGCGATTTTCATAAAATTTAAAAAAATTACTATAATTAGAGCTGTTATTTATAACAAGGGATTGATTGAGTTCCCTATTTAAAATCTGAAAATCGAAATCAATTTGTTGCACATTACCTGAATAAAAAATAATATTTGTAGAATCAAGTGATAAATAATGAACACCATTAGAATCAACAAAAAGCCTTGCAATCAAGATATTTTTTTCGGGATAAATCCGAAATAAATTTTCATTAACATCGGCTACTGCTTCTTTTGGCTTTTTCTCCTGTTCCTTTAAATCGGGAATAAGCAGCATAAGAGCAGCAAGATACAAAATGAAATAAATCTCGACATTTTTTTTATAACTTGGAACTTGTTTCTTCATTTTTAATATTATTCATAAGAAATTTTTCCAGCTCTTGCCGGATAGATGCTTGAATATTCATTACCTTTATATTTTGCAAATCATTATTCAACTCAGTCAATTGCTTTTCAAAATTATTAAGGGATAGCGATACATTATGCATTGCGTTTAAAAGCTCAGTATTTGGTGCAACTGTTTGAACAAGATTTTGAGAAAATGTTTGAATATTATTAATAAGATTATTTTGAGAGGAAATAAGTTCTGATAAATTTGCATTTATTTTTTGTAATTGAAAAGTAGAATCAGCCATATCGCGAGCAATTTCGCCTATTTCATCAAGCAATTCTTTTTCGGATTCGTTTTCTTCTTCACCAGTTTCTAATGTATCAATCTCATCTTTTGGAGAAAATAGTAGGAAGATAAACATAAGAATTAATAACGAAGCTTCGAAAACAAATCCCAGAATAACAATTGTATCATTTATATAAGATGAGAATTTGCGAATTCCAACAAGTAGCAATAAAATTGCAGCACCGAAATAAACAAATGCATTTAGTGTCGAAAAATAATGCCTATTAAAAATTTCTTCCATCCATAAAGCAGTTCCACGAAAAAAACCTTGTGAATAAGCAACATTTAGATCAATTGAAGAGTATTTTTTAATATTTTTAGGGTTAATACAAATTTTCCATAAGGCATAAAGAAGGTTGATACTTCCATAATTTTTTTGGAACTTTAACTCACTATAAATATCTTGAAGATATTTTCGTCCACTAATACTGTCAAGAGATGTAATTTCCATAAACTCAAAAATAAGAAAATAGTAAATAATTCACAAAATTAATATAAAATAATCAAAATAATAAATAAAACGAAAAAAATTCGTAATTTTGTAATTTTAAAATTCGTTCTTTTATTAAAAGTGAGGAAAGATGGTTGGAAAGAAAAGAAAACCTCGAAGAGCAAAGTATATAATGCTTTATTCTCCTTTTCTGATGAAGGAGACAAAGCATGAATTGATTGGGGAACCAATAGAAACACCCCAGGGACGACAACAGTGGGCGAAATGCACCAAGAGTCGTCATGCTCAACTAATCAACCTTGACGCAATCGAATCACAAATCGACAAATCAAAAGCTATTGTACATATATCGAGGGAAGATGCAAAAAAATATACACCTGTGGATGAATATGAGATTGGAGATATCATATTTCATGCCGTATGGGACGATGTTGGTATTGTCAGGTCTAAAGAAACACTCAGCGATGGTAGTAGAGCTATTGTCGTTCATTTTGAAAAAAGTAATGAAAAAAGATTAATTGAAAAATTAAAACACTGAAAGGAGGTGAAAAAGAGTGATTGGTGTAACGCTACAAACAAACGAAAATATAGATAGAGCATTAAGAAGGTTCAAGAAAAAATACGAACGCAGCGGTGTTTTGCGCGAATACAAAAAACGAACGGCATATACAAAGCCATCGGTTGAGAAAAGATTAGAAAGAGCAAAGTCTTCACGTCGTTATCATTTCGCAAATATGGAAAAAGAATAGCCCGACTTATATCTAATATGACGCAGGGCATAATTCAAAATGAATTATGCCTTTTTTTATTATCATTTAGGGAAGCAATTGTTAATCGGAAGTGCCCGGAACAGGATTTGAACCTGCACCTCCTTATTGGAGACTACACCCTGAATGTAGCGCGTCTACCAATTTCGCCATCCGGGCAAATTGCGGTGAGGGTGGGATTCGAACCCACGGTACCCGTAAGAGTACAACGGTTTTCGAGACCGTCCGATTCAACCACTCTCGCACCTCACCAATTTAAGAATGCAAAATTACGAAATTGTTAAATTTGTTTATTGCATTTTCAATCTTCTTATTTCCAATTTAAATATATCAATCAAAATTAAAATTTCCCCTATTATATACAATAGCCACTGGAATCTATTTGGAAATACTGATAATTTTAGCTGTAAAGATGTAAAATCCTTGCTTGCAAATAATTCCCAAAAACTTACATCTCCAAAAAGGACTAATCTACCATACTCCCATATAAACGAAATAAATATAAAAAATGCTCCTACTAAAATAAATGCCCAATCAATTCCTTTAATTTTAAAATAGATATTCTTCTCAGTTGAAGATATAAGCACAACAGCAAGAGCAATCATAGTTAACGAACAAATTACAGGAGCGATGACAGGACCAATCCAGACGATAGGAATTAAAAATAAAATATCCCAATCAAATAATGAGGCAGGCCAGTTAAGGAATATTTTTAAAGCTATGTAATATATTATATCCCAAATACCAAATGAATATAGAAAATATGCGAATTGTTGCGGTAATGTCTTGCCTGCAATTGCACCAATTGAAACTAGCATTATGATTGTTGCCAATTCCCTTATTAATTCAATTAAATATAAATGCCGTGGGAAAGGTGCTAGCGGAAAATTAAATCCCGTAGGATAGAACATCTCCCGTAAATAAACCACAACAATAGCCTCAAGAAACCCCATTGCGATTCCAAAAATTGTTATCCAGATATAATACTTTTTCGTATCGCTTTTCATATTTTAATCAAATTAAAAAAATTCACAAGTTTGTTAATTATTTAAAAAAGTTTAATTTTGAAAGTAATTTTTTTGGCAAAAATATGAAAAAAATAATTCTTATTCTCTTTTCTTTAATTTGTATAGTTGATTATTATACTTATGCCAATCTCATTGAAATTAAGAATGATAATGGTATTGCAAAAGGTATTGTTTATAGTTCCGACAAAAATTTATGGGAAGAATCTACAGTGCTTATCCCTGATGGGCCTTGTTCAGTGAAAACAATTCGGATTTACTTTTCAGGTAGCACTCCTGCAAAGGATACAATTTGGGTATGTGGTTTCCCAACGGCAGGAAACCTTTGGCCCACAGAATATATTTGGAGCTATAATTCATTAATTAATCCAATTATAATAGATTATTCAGGAACACCAGGATGGATGGATATTGATGTCTCAACAACAGGGTTGCGTTCGGATGGAATTGACAAAATTGTAATTCAGCATAGAATGAAGTCCGCGGGACCATATTTTACTTATGATTCTGATGGGAAGAGTTCAGCAATGTCTTGGTATACTGACCCATTCACACCAAATCCTAATTTTTATAATATTGCGGGAACATTGTATTACACTCCACCTGGTGATTATATGCTGAGATTAATTGTTGAATATGATTTTCCCGATGGAGATAGATCTGACCCCCCACCTCAACCAAAATTTACAAATATGAACGCGGAAATGGGAATTAGTGCAGGGAGCGAAATATCCATTGTTGATTATAATCAAGATGGATGGGATGACATTGCAATTAGAGGGAATATTTACAGAAATGATTATGCTAATTCAAATAAATTCATCAATGTATCTTCGGAATTAGGAATAGGCAGTGCAGCAGGAACAAATTGGGCAGATTTCGATAATGATGGCAGAATCGATGTTTATGTGATGAGAAATGGACAATTTGATTTTGATAAGCGGATGGTGCTCAATCAAGATAGAATTTATAAGAACTGCGGGGATAGTGGATTTGTAGCTATACCAAATGACCAAATTTTTATGAAACCATATCCCAATCCATCAATTGATTTCTCGCTTTCGACACAATTCGAAAATAATGATTATTTCAATCCATATAATACGTGCACACCTTTTTGGCTCGATTATAATTCTGATGGACTCCCCGATTTATTTATTGCAAATAAAAGAATTGAAATTTCAGGGCAACCTGAAATATACACTCCTGATGAAATTTGGCTAAATATTGGTGATGGCAAATTTGTAAATAAACGAAGTGAGGCAAATCTAAAAAGTGGAGAACCGTATATACCAGGTAGCAGCGGAAATATTGGTGGGTATTATGATTGCTATGGAGCAGCAGCATGCGATTATAATAATGATAATTTGACTGACATATTTGTCGCGACATATAGACTTGCGCCTGATAATTTATATAAAAATCTAGGAAATGGTTCATTTACTGATGTTGGACCACAAACAGGGGCAGAAGGAATTCCAACAGCTGCACCATACTATTTTGGTCATGGGATGGGATGCTCATGGGGAGATTTTAATAACGATGGATGGTTTGATTTATGCGTCGGTAATTTAGCACATACTGATTCACGCGGTCTTTATTCAAATCCATCATTAATTTTTCAAAATCTCGGAGGTGAAGGAAAAGATAAGTTCAATGATGTACATTATCAGATGGGATTGAAATTCCACGAAGGAAATGCGGGCGCTTGCTGGGTGGATTTAGATAATGACGGATGGCTTGATTTATGGCACGGGAAATATTCAGGTGGTTATGGAACATTTTATTTAAATCAAGGACAGCCTGATTATAAATTAAAAGATATAACTTGGTTAATAAATACATTTATTAATGAGCCTTGGGAAGGAGTTCGATTGGATTTTGACAATGACGGCGATGAGGATATGCTGATAAAGGGTTATCTAATGCGGAATGATTTACCACATAAGGGAAACTGGGTAGAATTGAGATTAAAAGGTAAGCCCGATGACGGCGTCTCAATGGATGCACTTGGAACAAAAGTAGCGGTATGGGCAAATAATCGAGCATTTTATCGCGAACTCTATGGTACAGCAGCGGGCACTCATTCCACTCAAAATTCTTCTTGCCTTCATTTTGGTATAGGAAATGCTGATTTGATTGATTCTATTATAATACAATATCCAAATAAACAAATTCATAAGCTAACTAATATAAAACCTAATGCAATTTATTATATTGATTATATGCAAAATCCAGCGATGAAATTCATTGCAACACCCGCATTGCAATATCCTGAAAATTATAGCATAAATTTACCAACAAATATTACTTTAGAATGGTCAAGAGTTGAAGGAGCAGAAAGCTATATAGTAGAGATTTATCCAAATAAAAATTTGACGAGCGGAGATACAATAACTGTCTTAGATGCAAAAAATAGTCAAGAAATTCAAAAAAAGCAGGGTGATATAGTTTTTTGGCGCGTTCGTGCAAAAGGAAATCAATTGACATCAGCATATTCGAGCTTATGGAGTTTTGTAGTCGGTTCCCCCTCATCAGGCAAATTACAATTGATTGAACCTGCAAATAATGCAAAAAATATTGGAACATCCGTCACATTTAGATGGAATAAACCTACATTTCCACAGATAAATTTTTATCCGAATATTGATTATCGATTGCAGCTATCAACGAATTCTGATTTTTCAACGATATTATACGATAATTCGAGTATTAGGGACACATCAATCTACATTACAGGTATTTTTCAGCCTGCGACACAAATATTTTGGCGTGTAAAACCGATTATTGAAAAAGATACAAATCAAGAATGGTCAGATATTTTTAATTTTACTACCCTTTCTTTACCAAATAAAATTGAATTAATTGCACCACCAAATAATGCGACGGATGTAGATGTGAAAGGAGGATTTAATTGGAAGGAGGATGAATTAGCAGAATATTATTGGGCACAAGTTGCAAAAGATGTTGAATTCCAAGACATAGTATTAGAAAGACAAGGTGTTTTACCACCTTTTAATGCAATGCCAAGATTAAAGGAAGGAACAACATATTTTTGGCATATAGCGGGAACTAATGCAGCAGGTGTAGGTCCTTGGAGCGATACTTGGCAATTTACTACAAAAAAAGGATCCGATATCAATCAAGATAAAATAATCGAAAATGCTTATATGTATCTCGAGGTGGGATCTAATGAAGCTCATATTAAAATTCAAGGGGCTCAAAATAAAAAATGCACTATCATACTTACTAACTTATTTGGTATAGAACTAATGAAAATATATGATGGTATTTTAGATTTTAATGATATGAATATTACTTTTAATGTCCAGACATTATCATCGGGGACATATTTTTGCATTATTAAAATAGAAGATAATCAAAAAATATTAAAATTTAATATGACTAAATGAAATTAAAATAAGGATATTATTAATTTTATTAATAGATTTTTGTAATTTGTGAATTTTATTTAATTTGTATATTTGAAATTTTAATATTAACCAGATATCATTTATGATAGGTAATTACGACGTACAAAAAATGATTGAAGAGAATATAAATAACCTAGAAGAACTGATTGATGCAATTCCTACGGGTATTTATATAACAACAATTGATGGAAAAATTATCTCATTAAATAACTTTTTGGTAAAATTATTAAGAGTACCCTCAAAAGAATATTTAAAAAAAATTAATTTAAATGAGCAAGGCAATTTTCCAAATATCATTGATAGGAAAAAGTTTATAGAACAATTGCAATTAAGTGGTCATCTTGAAAATTTGATAAATCAATATACAACTAGCTCGGGCGAGATAATTTATGTGAGTGAAAATTCTACAGCAATAAGAGATGAAAATGGAAATATTCAATATATTATTGGGACTATCGAAGATATTACCGAAAAAATAATTCTTGAGAAGGAAGAAAGGTATATTCATCAATTTATGAATATTGTCAATGATGCTTTAATTCATTTGGTTGAAAATCCTTATATGCTTTCGTCTATTGAATATGCTTTTGAACTTATAGGAAATTTTCTAAATATTTCTACAATTAAAGCAATGTTTTTGAACCAATGGGACAAATTCCCCGATTATAATGACTTCGATTGCGTAGTAAATTGGAATAATATTAATTCTAAAAATTTAGATAATTCACTTTTTAAAATCATTTTGGAAAATTTCCCAAATGCACTTGAGAATTTGATGAATGGGGACAATTTTTTTGTCAAAACCGACAGCACAAATGAATTTCAAAAATATACTCTTTCGAAATATAATATTTCTTCTTTTCTAATGACACCAATCATTTACGGAAATAAATTTACAGGACTAATTCTTTTTGCAGATCAAGATGAAACGAGGAATTGGGATGAGGGAACATTAAAGTTCCTTGCAATAATTGGAAATGCAATTGGAAACCACTGGAATAATTTTCAAAATATCAAAAAGATTGAGGAACTTAAAAATTCACTTGAACGAATAATTGAAGCTTCTCGACTTGGGATATGGGAATACAATGTGGGAAAAGATAAATTTGAGTCAAATTTATTTTTTAAAGAATTAGTAAATATTCCCAAGAGTCAAACTGATCTGACCTGCAAAACATTTTTTGAATTAATTGCTGATGAGGATAAGAACAGGGTAAATAAGAACTTTGAAGAACTTTTCAATGGAAATATTAGTTCTATAAATGTTGATTTTAAAATAAATTCATCACCACCTAAGTATTTACAATTGAAAGGGAAAGTAATACAATGGGATTACACAAATAAGCCTGAAATTATTAGTGGAATTTTGTTAGATATTTCAGAATTAAAAATTTTGCATAAGCAATTAGAGGAAACAATTCGTATCAAAGACAAATTTTTTAATATAATTGCCCACGATTTAAAGAATCCAATGAATGCAGTAAAATCATTGCTTGATGATTTGCTTGCAAGTTTTGATTCACTTTCGCCTGAAGAACTTTTTGAAGCTCAAAGTCAAATACAGAAATCAATCTCGACACTTTCGCAACTTGTAAATAACCTTTTGGAATGGTCGCGGACACAAACGGGAAGAATTGTGATTAATCCTGATAACATTGATGTTTTTTATATTATTTCGAGTTCTATAGATGTAAACTATTATCAAGCAAAAATCAAAAATATTGAAATAATAAATAATGTTCCCCACAATACAGTTGTTTACGCTGATTCAAATATGCTTTACACTGTTTTTCGGAATATTATTTCAAATGCAATTAAATATACCCCGAATAGTGGAACTGTAAAAATTTCTGTAAAAGATTTAGGAGACTATTACGAATTCCTTGTTTCTGACACAGGTATTGGAATGACGGAGGAACAATTAGCTAATATATTCTCTTTAGAACATATTCAATCTCATCCAGGGACAAATCAAGAGAAAGGTACAGGATTGGGTTTAATCATTTCTAAGGAATTTGTTGAAAGAAATGGTGGGAAAATATCTGTATCATCCAAACTAAATGATGGAACGACTTTTAGCATAATGCTACCAAAAACGCCACAATAATTGAGATTCAGTTTATACTTTTAAAAACATTTATAATTCAAAAAAAGTTCGTAATTTTGTGTGCTTCCTTAGCTCAGCTGGTAGAGCAATTGACTCTTAATCAATGGGTCGGGGGTTCGAGTCCCCCAGGGAGTACGAAGCATCATTTCCCTATTCGATTACTTTCCTTAAAAATTCTTAATTTTGAATTCTATATTTTTTAAAATTTATATATAAAATGAATAAATCAATTATCCCTGCCCGTAGAACAGAAAATGTAACTTATGCAATTAGAGATATTACTATGCTTGCAAATCAAGTTAAAAAAACAGGTAAGCAAATGTATTATCTCAATATTGGCGATCCAAATGTTTATGATTTTGTGACGCCAACTGAAATAATAGAATCCGTTCATAAAGCAATGCTTGATAATAAAAATGGCTATTCTGATTCAATAGGAGAGCCATTTGCATTGGATGCAATTAAATATGATGCCCAAAAAAAAGGCATAAAGAATATTCTTGATGCATTTATTACAACAGGTGCAAGCGAGGCAATTGAACTTTGTATATCAGCTTTGGTCAATCAAGGCGAGAATTTTTTAATGCCAACACCTGGCTATCCACTTTACACTGCTGTACAAGCAAAATATGAACTTGAGCCAAATCCATATTATCTTGATGAAAGCAATGGATGGCAACCCGATATCGATGATATCAAATCAAAAATTAATTCCAAAACGCGTGCAATAATACTAATAAATCCAAATAATCCCACAGGTGCAGTCTGCAAAGAAGAAACATTGCAACAAATCATTGAGCTTGCAATTGAGCATAATCTGGTTATTTTTGCTGATGAAATTTATGACAAATTACTTTTTGATGGAAAGAATCTCATATCTATTGCAGCTTTAAATGACCAAGTTCCAATTATTACTTTTTCGGGTTTATCGAAAAACTTTTTAGCACCAGGCTTTAGGATTGGATGGGGCGTTATTTCGGGCAATTATGAAATTTTAAAAGATTATATTGAAGCTATACACAAATTGTTACGCGCAAGAGTTTCCGCTAATCATCCATTGCAATATGCCATTCCGACTGCATTGCTGGGAAAACAAGAGCATTTGAAGGATGTTATTGCACGATTGGAACATCGCCGCAATTTGACAATGGAGCATCTTGCAACTCAGCCTGGCATTTCACTTGTAAGCCCCGAGGGTGCATTTTATGCGTTTCCATCAATTGAAGTTGAGGATGATAATCATTTTTGCTCAGAATTATTGAAAGAAACGGGGGTTGTGGTCGTTCCTGGTAATGGATTTGGCGAGCGACCAGGAAGCCACCATTTTAGAATTGTAATTTTGCCACCTGAGGAAACATTGCTCAGTGCTTTCAAAATTATTGGTGAATTTTATAGCATTTACAAACAAAAATATTAAAAATGTTCTTCCAGCGATTGTATCAACTATTTGTTCAGTTCCGTGATTTTATTATATTTATTCTTTTTGTAATAATTTCATTAAGCTTAATTTCAATAGGTGATACAAGCGCAATCGCGGGATTTAGGGCATTTGTGGTTGGTGCAATCGGCTGGATAAATGATAAAGTAATGTTTGTGCCCAATGTTTCGGCTTTAAAGAATGAAAATCAGACTTTAAGGGAATTAAATCTTGAACTCTCAAATGAGGTAACGCAGAATTATATAGCTCAGAAAGAAAATGATGAATTACGAAAATTAATGGAATTGCCAAAAAAATTATCTAAACCTGTCGAGTTTGCTGATGTTGTTGGATATGAGAAAATAGGAAATAAAAATTATCTAATAATAAACAAAGGATCATCGGATAGTCTTGACTTTGGGATGGTTGTACGCACTGATGCAGGATTATTAGGCACAATTGCAATGGTAAGCAAAAAATATTCAATTGTAGAAACAATTTTCAATCCTGATGTTAAAATTTCTGCGAAAGTACCCTCTCAATCATTATTTGGTATTGTAGTATGGGATGGCGAAAGCTCGCTGTTACTAAAAAATATACCTCGAACTGTCAAAGTCAATCAATGGGAAGAAGTTGTAACATCAAATTTCAGCAGTCGGTATCCTGCGGATGTTCCAATTGGCAAAATTCGTTCAATATCTGTTGAGCCAGGCACATTATTTCATAGAATAGAAATAGAACCTTATGCTAAGTTCAATCAAGTTGGACAAGTTGCAATTATCAAGGAATTACCCGATTCTTCAAAAATTAATTTAATTAAAAAATTTTTTAAAGTAAGCGAGTGAGCAATTGCAAATTCCAGAATTAAATATTCGGCAAAATCCATACTGGGTATATATAAAATATATTTTAATTGGATTATTGCTATCATTTTTGCAAATTACATTTGTACCACTAATTGAGATAGCAGAATCACTTCCAAATCTTGTATTTCTTTATGCAGTTTGGCTGACACTTCGTTATGGTAGATTTGTTGGATTTATATCAGCATTTTTGCTTGGATTGATTTATGATGCATTTTCTTTACAATTGATTGGAGTAAGCTCACTTTCGTTTTTGTTTGGAGTTTTTTTCGCTTCGTTTTGGTATAAAAAAGATAAAGAATTCCTTGTTCTAAATTCATATATATTTATTCTTATTGTGTTTGCATCGTGTTTAATTGCAAATTTAATTCAGAACTTATTTTATTTAAGAATGAGCGAACTGGAATTTTTAAGATTATTTATTTTGAAATGGCTTGGCAGTACAGTTTATACATCTGTTTTATCAAGTATTATTGTATTTATCAATTTATCAAAGAAACGTTAAATGTATCTTTCACGCTTAGAAGTAATTGGATTTAAATCATTTGCAGACAAAACTGTTTTTACATTTAATAGTGGACTTTCCGCAATTGTAGGACCAAATGGTTCAGGCAAAACCAATTTTGTTGATGCAATCAGATGGGTATTAGGTGAACAAAAGACATCTGTTCTCAGATCTGATATAATGGAAAATGTGATTTTCAATGGGTCGAAAAATCGCAAACCACTTGGTATGGCGGAAGTTTCCATTACAATTGAAAATAATAAGAAGATACTTCCAAGCGAATTTGAAGAAGTTAGCATAACACGTCGGCTTTATCGGGATGGTGAAAGTCAGTATTTAATTAATAAAGTGCCTGCACGATTGAAGGATATTGTCAATTTGTTTATGGATACAGGATTGGGTGCGGATTCATATTCAGTGATTGAATTGAAGATGATTGAATCAATTTTGAATGGAAATCCCGCTGAGCGCCGTGATATAATTGAAGAAGCTGCGGGAATAAAAAAATTTAAACAAAACAAGAAGGATGCTTCACGCAAATTGCAGAATGTGGAAACGGATTTGGAGCGGTTAAATGATATTTTACAAGAAATTGAAAAAAATGTAAATACACTTTCCCGGCAAGCATCAAAAACTCGGCGATATAATAATTATATTACTGAATTGAAAGATCTTGAGTTAAAAGCATTTTCTTATGAATTATCACATTTCGCAGAATCGCTCGAGAAAAAAAATGAACAAAAGAACTCAATAAATATAAAAATTTCTGAAAACCATAAAAATATTGCTGAATATGAAGAATTCCTTGCAACATTAAAAAGCGATTTCAAAAAGGTAGATGATGAATATCAGGCATTATCAAAAGAACAATTAGCATTGAATTCGGCTTTTGCAGATTTAAATAACTCTATAAATATTACTGAAGAGAAATTAAAAAATGTAGATAAATCGATTGAACTAAGCCAAAAAGAAATAGAAAATTCTACTCAAAATATTGAAAGAAATCGCAATAATCAGCGAAACTTAATTCAATCAATTGAAAAACTTAAACAAGACGAAACAAAACTCCAAGCAGAAATCAATAATTTATTGGATAACTCAAAGGAATTGCGTATAGAATTGAATGCACAGCAAACAATTTTGAATAATATTAATTCTCAACTGAACGAATACAAGAGTAAGCTAAATTTTGAAAAATCTACTTTTGCTCGAAATACACAAAATAAAGCAAAACTCGAGGCAAGAATTGATGATGAGAAAAGAAAAATTGCAAATTTTGAAAATAATATCGCAATTTTAAATCAGAATTTATCAGAGAATTTAGATTCAATCAATAAAACAAAACAAGAATTAGAAATTGCAAATAACAATTTAACAGAGGCAATTTCCAAAAAAAATGAAATCGAAAAATCATCTGATAAATTAAAAAATGAAGAATTAGAAAAGAAAAGTATTTTAAATACATTACAAAATGAGAAGAATTTTCTTGAAAATATTGCCATTAACGATGAAACGACAAAATTTTTACTGAAAAATCAAAATTGGCTTTCAAACACAGAGAAAATATTATTTGGAGAGGTTTTATCTGTTGATGAAAAATATAAAAAAGCAGTAAATTCTATATTGCGTGAGTATTTATCATATTTTTTAATTAAGAATCCTGAGGAAGCATTAAATGCAATCGAAATTTTGAAAAATTCTAAACAAGGGAAAACGGGATTTATTATTCTTGATGAAAATACAAATAATCAGAACAATCGAGAATTGCCAAAGGGGAATGGAATAATTGGTAGACTTTCGGATTTAATTCAAACAAAAGATGAGTATCGTCATCTAATCGAACAGTTTTTTAGTTCTACATTGTTAATTGAAAATATTCAAGATGCAAACAAAATTCTCGACCATTATGACATCGAGCAAGTTGTTACAATCGATGGTATTGTAATTAGTAGAAATAATATAATATATGGAGGTGGCAATAGTGAAGAAAAAAATTCATTATTGCTTGGAAGGAGAAACAGAATTCAAGAATTAGATACAAAAATTTCCCAAATTACTTATGATATTAATCAGATACAAATAGAATTAAAAGAGCAACAGAAAATTTTATCAGAATTAAATATTTCTGAAATTGAAAAAAATGTTATTAATTTAAATAGAAAACTAAATGATCTTGAGAAAGAGAAAATCCAAATAGAGAATAAAATACAGAACGAAAAAAATTCATTTTCTCAAATTGATGAAAATATTCAAAATTATCAAAAGGAAATTGAAGGATTAATTCAAGAAATAGAAAACTCAGAAGAAAATTTTCAATCACACACAAAAAAAATTGAAGAATTATCAGAAAATCTTGAAGATGAAAAAAGCAAATATTCTGACTTACGAGAAGAATTTGATGAATTAAATTCCGAAATTAAACAAAAGGAAATATCGCTGGCACGTTTGCAGAGCGATATAAAGCATTCTGAAAGTGAATTGGAATCAATTGAAAAATCAATAAAAAATACAGAGTATTTTATTGAAAGCAAACAAAAAGAGATTGCTAATAATCGCCAAACGAAACAAATGCTGAATGACAAACTCACCAAAGCAATAAAAGAAAAAGAAAATTTAGTTGAATCCCTTGAGCAAATTCGCGTTAAACATGACCAGATTGCTCAGCAACGGCAAAATTTACGACAGCAAATGGACCAATATGAGGAAAGTCTCGAAAATTTGCGCAAGACAGAGCAAAATCAAATTACTCAATTGCACAATGTGGAATTAGAAATTGCAAATATTCAATCCCGCATTGAAAATATTAAGACGCTTGCTCGCGAACAATATCAATTGGATTTTGATAACGTTAGCCTCAATTATTTCAAAACCATCGAGCAAGATTTCAATATTGAATCCGCAAAAAGTTCAATCGCTTCATTAAAAGAAAAGATTGCGTCATTGGGGAATGTAAATTTTCAAGCATTGGAAGACTATGAAGAACAAAAGCAGCGGCTTGATTTCTTAATTAATCAAAAAACTGATTTAGAAAATTCACAAGAGACGTTAAATGAGACAATTAATGAAATAAATAATATTGCAGAGGAGCGATTTAGAACGACTTTTGAAAATGTTAGACGAAATTTTACAAAGCTGTTTAAAGATATTTTTGGACAAGAAAGCGAAGCAGATCTATATTTGGAGGGCGATAATTTATTAGAATCAGATGTATCGGTAATTGCGAAACCACCTTTTAAAAAGCCCAGTTCTATTGATTTGCTATCTGCGGGAGAAAAGACATTGACCGCCATTGCTTTACTATTTGCAATCTATCTTGAGAAGCCAAGCCCATTTTGTATCCTTGATGAAGTCGATGCACCACTTGATGATACAAATATTGATAAATTCATAAATTTATTGAAAAAATTCAGTATTGAAAGGGACATTCAGTTTATTATTATTACACATAATAAAAGAACAATGGAAGCGGCTGATACTTTATATGGTATGACAATGGAGGAAGAAGGCGTCACAAAAATTGTTAGCGTGCATTTGGAGAAGACTTAAGCAAAAAAGACGCATCTCCATAACTCAAGAAGCGATAATCATTTGCAAGTGCTTCATTATATATTTTTTTAAACAAATCTCTACCACTAAAAGCTGCTACAAGCAAAAGCAATGTGCTTTTTGGAAGATGGAAATTTGTTATCAATCCATCGCAAGTTCTATATTTATAACCTGGAACTATAAATAATTGAGTATCCCCTATTATTTGATTGATATTTTTATTTTCAATATAATTTAATAAAGAATGCAAACTTTCCAAAAAAGTAATATCAGCACCGTTCTGTAAGCTTACCCATTCCCACTGTGCAAAATTGAAATCATTTAATTTTTTCAAATATGCTTTTACTCCAAACCAGTAAAGAGTTTCGAGAGTGCGAACGGTAGTCGTACCTGTATGAATAATATAGCCTTGTCTATTTTCAAGAAAATTAATTAATTGTTTAATAAATTCTTTAGAAATTATTATTTGTTCATAATGCATATTATGCTCTATAACATTATCAGATTTTAAAGGCGCAAAAGTGCCGGAACCAATATGCAAAGTTATTTCCGCAAATTCAATACCTTTTTGTTTTAAGGATTGAATAACTTCTGGAGTAAAATGGAAACCTGCTGTAGGTGCCGCAACTGAACCTACAACCTCGCTAAACACTGTTTGATAACGTTTTTTATCTAAATCAATGGGCTTACGATGAATATAAGGAGGAAGTGGGATCTGACCAATTTTTTCAAGAATATCAGCAAAAGAAAGTTCCTGCGGTTGCCAAGAAAATTCAATATCACGCTTGCCTTGATTTATTGCTAATATTTTTGCAAATAAATTTATTCCTAAGTCATTATTTTGTAAAGTTAATATTACACCTGGATTTATATTTTTGCCACGAACTGTGCAGGTCCAAATTTGTGGAGAAGGATTATATAACATTGATTGAGGAACAGCATAAACATCGATAGGATGCTCCAATAGTATTTCAACCTTGCCACCTGTAGGTTTATGCAAAAAGAAGCGTGCGGGAAATACTTTTGTAATATTTCTTATTAGAATTGAATTTTCGGGAATTAACTTATCGATTTCTTTGAAAATATAATGTTCAATTCTCCCTTTTGTAATATCGCAAAACAGCAATTTGCTTTCTTCCCTATTTTCTAAAGGGAATTGAGCAATACGCTCTGGTGGCAAATAATAATTATAATCTTCAATATTTATATTGAGATCAATTGGAAACTCATTTTCCATCAACTAACATCAGCTCCTGAGGGAAATGAAGTATCAATTGGAGAAATCAACGATAATTTGCCATCAGGTGTTTTTGCAGCAAGCAACATACCTTCCGATGTTTGACCAAATAATTTAGTCGGTTGCAAATTTGCCACAACAACAATATTTTTCCCTATTAATTCATTTGGTACATAATATTTAGCAATACCTGCAACAATTTGACGCCGTTCAGCTCCGATTTCAATTTGCAATTTAACTAATTTGTCAGAGCCTTCAATTTTTTCAGCATTTATTATTTTTGCTGTTCTCAGCTGAATTTTCCGAAATTCATCAATGGAAATTAAATTGCTTGGTTCAGGTTTCTTATTATTTTGTTGGTTAAGAGAAATGCCAAGTTTCTCAATTTGCTTTGCAATGACTTTATCTTCTATAATCGGGAACAAAACATTCAATTTATTAAGTGGATTTCCCTCGGCAATATTTGGATATTTGGAAAGATCCCAATAATTTTGAAGAATTTCGCCATTTGTATTATTTCCTATCTGAATTTTTTCAATATTTAAAGCTTGTTGCATTTTCATCGATGACGAAGGAATTACAGGCGCAAAAAGAATTGAAAGGTTATATATCATTTGAACGCAAGAGTAAAGTGTTTTTGCTGCATAATCGGGGTCAGTTTTAATTGTTTTCCAGGGTGCTTCATCATTAAAAAATTTATTTGATGCACGAGCAATATTCATTATTTCAAAGAATGCATCTTTGATTCGGAATTTACTAAGAAAATATTTAGATTTTTCAATTCCGTACCATAATGATTGGATTAATAAAATATCATTTTGAGAAAAGAGATTAGAAAAATCATTAGGCAATTTTGCATTTTCTATATCATTTGAAAAATTGGTATTTAAATATTCTACGGCTCTTGTCCATTCTTTGGGGAAATCCGCTAATTTTCCAGAAAGATTGGGAGTTTGCTGATTGAAATTATTTAGAACAAATTGTATTGTGCGATTAACAAAATTTCCAAGAATTGCAGCCAATTCGCTATTATTTCTCAATTGAAAATCACGCCAAGTAAAATCGCTATCGTGAGTTTCAGGCAAATTCATAAGCAAAGTATATCGCAATGCATCAATTGAGGAATCATCGGGAAAATCTCGAAGGAAATCAATTAAATCGATGCTCCAATTACGCGATTTCGAAAATTTTTGGCCTTCAAGATTGAGAAATTCATTTGCGGGAACATTTTTCGGCAAAATATAGTCGCCCCTTGCGTGCAACATTGCAGGAAAAATCAAAGTATGAAAAATTATATTATCCTTTCCAATAAAGGCATAATAATCCGTTTCGGGGTTTTTCCACCAATCAACATAGCGGTTTTCATCACCATAATAATTGCGAGCCCAAATTTGAGTGCCTGAAATATAACCGAGAACTGCATCAAACCAAACGTAAAGCACTTTGCCAGCAGCTTTTTCTTTATCAATTCCTGGAATATCATCAATTTTAACACCCCAATCAATATCTCGTGTTATAGCGCGTTCGGCTAAGCCTTGATTTAACCAACTTCTACATTGTTGAAGCACATTTTGTTTCCAATCATCAGAATGTGATTCTATATAATTTTGGAGAAAATCCTGAAATTCTTGAAATTTGAAGTACCAATGTGTTGTGGGCTTAATTGATGGAGTTTCATTAGTAATAATACTTTTAGGATTAATCAGTTCGGTTTGATTATAATAAGCGCCGCAATTATCGCATTGGTCGCCACGGGCTTTGTCATACCCACAATTAGGGCAGGTGCCTTCCACATATCTATCGGGGAGAAACATTTTTGCTTTTTCATCATAAAATTGTTCTTCTTCTTTTTCTACCAAATAATTATGCTGCAAATAAAAAGCAAAAAATTCCTTTGCTAATTTATGATGTTCAGGATAAGATGTCCGCGAATAAAAGTCAAAGGACATTTTAAATTTTTCAAATGCATTCTTATTAGCAAAATGATATTGGTCAATGATTTCCTGGGGGGTTTTGCCTTCTTTCTCGGCAGATATTGTAATCGCAACTCCATGCTCATCTGAACCGCAAATATAAAGGACGGAATTGCCTGAAAGCCTTGAATATCGCGCAAAAATATCAGCGGGAAGATAAGCCCCGGAGAGATGCCCTAGATGCAGGTACCCATTTGCATAAGGAAGTGCTGAAGTAATGAGAGTCTTTTTCATTAATTGCCTTAGTTGGGAAATTAGATAATATAAAATTTCAAAATTAAAAAATTTTAAAAAAACTCACTTTATTATATAAATATTTTGTAATTTTACAAAGCAGCAAAAGAAGAAATTCGTAATTTATGTTTTTATATTTATCAAAAGTGAAACATAAGAAATTATATTCAAATAAGTTGAAAAAATACTTACTAATCGCAATACTGGGTTTATTCTTTTCAAATTATAATGGATATAGCCAAATATATTTATATAATATTGAATATGGCACAGATACTTATAATAAATCGCAACAATTATTTGATGAACAATTGTTAAGAGAATCTGAGCTAAAGGTGCTTGATGCAATAAATAAATTTCCTGATAATCCTGCATTTGGGAAAAGTGAATTATTGCGAGCAAAAATTGACTTAATTTCAGGTAATTATGAAGTATCGCTCAACACATTACAGCAATTTATTGAGAAACATCCAAACTCGCCATTAGTTCCCGAAGCAAATTTGCAAATTGCATATATTTATTTAGAACAAGGCAAATATCCCGACGCTCAAAAAGCTTTCGATAAATCGATTGTATCTATCGAGAATGATATATTGAGGCGAACTAATTATGAATATTTAAAAAATTTAGAAGAAGATGCAACATATTGGAAAGCAATTGCAACATATCAGCAAGGGCGATATTTAGAAGCAATACCTATTTTTCAAGAACTTGCGCAAAAACATCCTCAAAGCAAATATGCTGACGATGCATTGTTTGGTGTTGGGATGATTTATGAGCGTAATAGACAATATGACAGCGCTATAATTCAATTTAATTTAATTGAGAATAACTATCCATATTCAAATTCGGTGCTTGCATCTTATATTCGTTCAGCTAATAATAATATAGTGCAACGCAAAGCCACACGTGCTTTTTTCGATTTGGAATATGCTTCAAATATTTATAATCATATTCAGACAAAAGATTCACTTGGATTACTTTATGAGCAACAATCTTATGTTCAAGCACCATTTGAAGAAATAAATTATTTGCGTGGTGAGGCTTATAATGTTGTCGGAAATTATAAAGAAGCTAAATCTACCTTCAAAGCATTTTTGGAATCTTACACCGTTGAGCATCTTCGATTATATTTTGTTTTAGGACTAGGGTGGGCATCGCTAAATTTAGAGCAATATGATGAGGCATTGCAATATTATGAGCAAGTAATTTCCGAGGCAGAAGAATCTGAAAAGAATATTCGATATTTAGCAGAACTTTATCGAGCAATAACATTAGAAAAATCGGGTCAAATTGATGATGCACAAAGGGAACTTGCAAACCTTGCATCGCGCGCTGATTTTCCTTATTCGGGTGTTGCTTTGCTGGAACTTGCACAAATCAATTATGAAGCAGAAAATTATAATGATGCAAAGAAAAATTTAATTCGTGCTAAACGGGAGGAAAATTCCGGAAGAATAGCTGCACGAATTCATTTGTTGCTGGGAGCAACGTACTTACAATTAGGAAATTATGGTGATGCACTTGATGAATATGATAAGGCAAATATAATCGTATCAAATTCTGACCCTGTATTGCTTCCTGAAAAAAAATATTATGAAAGTGAAATATTATTTAAAAAGTCTATTTGCTTAATTCAAACGCATCGCTATGCAGAAGCAATTTCAAATTTGAACAATTTTATCGGTGCTCATCCAAAAGATCCACGAATTCCTGAAGCTTTATTTTGGCTTGCAGAAAGTTATTATAGAACAGATTTGTTAAAAAATGCACAGAAAACTTATAGTCAGTTGATGATTAATTATCCAAATTTCAGGCGTGAAGATGTACTTTATGGATTGGGTTGGTCATATTTTAGAGATAGGAATTTCAAAGGTTCAAGCGATATATTTTCAATGCTTGCACAAGAATTTCCAAAGTCGAAATATGCTGTTGAAGTTTTAACACGACAAGGAGATGGATATTATTTGCAAAAGGATTATTTGCAAGCAGCAAATTTTTATTCTCAAGCAGCGAAGTTATCCCCAAAAAGCGATGAAGGACAGTATTCTGCATATCAATTATGCCACGCATTATATCGCAGCGGAAAATATGAAGATGCAATTACAGCATTGTTAAATTTTGTGGGAAATTATCCAAATTCGCAATATGCACCAAACGCAATATATTTAATTGGATGGATAAAATTCAATCAAAAACAATATGTGGATGCAATCAATAATTATTCATATTTAATTGATGCATATCCACAGAGCAGCCTTGTTCCTAGAGCATATTATGCAATTGGAGATGCGTATTATAATCAAGGAAATTTTTACCAGGCAATAGCATATTACAAAAAAGTTGTTGAATTATTCCCAAGCAATACTTTAGCCCCTGAAGCTCTAAAAAGTATGCAATATTGTTATACAGCACTCGGAAAAGAAGACGAAGCAATTGCTATTGCTGAACAATATATACAATCAAATCCAAATTCACCCTACATCGAAGAATTCGCATTCAAAAAAGGTGAGATGTTTTATACAGGGAAAAAATATCAAGATGCCATAACTGAATATGAAAAATTCATAGCAGACCACCCTGGAAGCGATAAAGATCCTGAGGCACTGTATTGGATGGGCAAAAGTTATCAGAATCTAAATGAAAAAGATAAAGCAATTAAGGTATTTAGTGATTTATTTAAAAAATATCCAAAAAGCGAATTTGCAGCTCAAGGGCTTATAGAATTGGCAACAATACTTGAAGAAAAAACATTTTTGCAATCCGCCGATTCGGTTTATACAATTATAAGCCAAAATTTTGATTCGACTGATTATGATGCACAAGCAATATTTCAGCGTGCGAGTATTGCAGCACAAATGAATGATACATTAAAAAGCATTGATTTATATAAAACTGTTGCTCAAAAATATCCAACTTCTATATATGGGCTGAATGCCCGATATAGAATTGCGATGTATTATCGTAGTAATTCTATGAATGACGAAGCTCGAAAGGAATTTGAAGTACTTTCGAGTATTTCAACAGATAATGACCTAACAGCGGAAGCATTATATAGAATCGGTGAGCTATGGATGCGTGACCAAAATTGGGATAAAGCAATAGAAACATTTACGATTGTCAAGGATAAATATACAAATGTTGAAGTATGGTTTCCATTATCATTACTGAACTTAGGCGAAGCTTATGAAAAGAAAGGGCAAAATGATCTTGCTATTGATATATATAAAGCATTGACAGCAATCAATCCCGACGACGACTATGGAAGGACAGCTAGAAATAGGCTAAAAAATCTTACAAAAACAAGGTGAGGAAATGAAAAATATAAAAAATATAATAATATTAATTTTATTTATATCAAGTAATTTTATTTTTTCGCAAACCAATCCAGCTCCGACACAGCAGCCACCTTTGGAATTGCCAACCTTTATAATTGAAGGGACAGCGCAACTGGATGTCAAAGCAGGTATGAAACAATTTCCTCAACCACCAATAGCTTTAACAAGCAATGAATTGGATTCTCTTAATCCATTAGAAAAGCAAAGTTCATTGCTAATCCCCGCTCAGCCATTACCAAAAAGTTTAATAATGCCACAGTTTCCAAAAGGATTTCTTCAAGCTCAATTTGGATTATATTCAACTGCAAATATCCTTGCGGGATATGGAATGCGATGGAAGGGCTATGAATTATATGGACGTGCGGGTGCTGACTTTTCATCGGGGGATTTAAAAAATTCTGATTTCAGACGGTTCTTTTTTAATGCAAATTCTGATTATATTGCTCCTGATATTTTCTGGATATTTGGGGGAAGTAGAACACGTACTTGTGTCAATCTTGGTTATAATGATTATAAACTTTATGGAATTCTATCGGCACCACAGCGGACATCATATAATGCAGGCATTGATTTAGTTAGCGATGGAAACTTTGAGGGATATAATTTTTCGACAGGTGCGCGCTTATACACAATTCAAATAGATGACAAGCAATCTACAGCATTTGAAAATAGAATTGAGGGGTTTTTGGATGTTAGTACTTATTTCGACAATTTCAAGTTAGGTGGGAATATTGATTTAAATTTCGGAAATGTCAATACTCATTCGATGAATTTTTACGAAATTGCAGCAAATGGTGGAATGTATTATAACCTATTGAGCATCGAAGGAGAGGTTGGATTTCAAAATACTTCTAATACATTAAAATCGAGTCAATCTTCCTTAATGCTGAATGCACATTTAAATTTTTTGCCAAGCGAAAATTTAACACTCCAAGTACAATTTTTCACAGGGTTTGAGAAGCAATTTTTTAGCCAATTTATAAAGCAAAATCCTTATTTCAATGTCCATTCAGATATAATCTATCCAAAGGCAAATGGAATACTGAAAGCAATTATACAATATCATCCTGATGCACAAAAGGGAGCAAGCATTGGAGGTTCGGCATCCTTTTATGAAGATTATCCTTATTTCAATTCTGATTCTATTAATCAAATTGATTTAATTAATGAAAAAGCAAATTTATTCAAAATAAACGGAGAGGGTTTTTGGGAGATTACGAAAAAGGATAAAATTTCTGCGGATTTTATTTTTAATTTATCTTTCCTAAATTTTGAAAACAACTCAATCCCATATTTGCCAATGATTGAATTTGGAACAAATTACAGTAGAAAATGGTTTGACAAGATTGGCACAAATATTGCATTAATCTATAATTCTAAACGTTTTACAAATAGAGAAAACACTATTGAAATTGACCCGTATTTCAATTTTAAGATAGGAATTGATTATGAAATATTTAAGAACTTAAAAGCATTCGCAGAGATGCAAAACTTAACAAACTCAAATAATTTTGTATGGCAGGGTTATCGAGAGCGTGGAATTTTTGGAACAATTGGTGTTAATTGGAAATTTTAATGGATGAATTGGAAAAAAATATTAATGAACAGGGAGAAAATCAACCTACACAATTAAATGTAGGCGATGAAGATACATTTTTACTAAATCAAATGCAATCTTATCCTGAAAAGTTTCCAATTTTTACGGCGGAAAATATACAAGAAGAAACAGAATCTGATAAGAATGAAACTTCCGATAATATAAATGACAATGAGGAACAACAATCAAGTATTTGGGAAAATTATAATAATATTGAACCCGAAGCTGAGGAAGTCCTCAAAAATGAAGATATTCAAGAGCCAGCCGTTATACAAGAACCAAAAAACGAGGATTTTGAACTAGATGAAGATTTCAAAAAATTCTTGAGTGAAGAACTTGAACGCAGTGCAAAAAAGAAAGAAACAAAGGAACAACCACCTGAACCCATAGAATTTGTTCCTGTAGAAGAAAAAGGTAAATATGAATTAATTGATTTAGATAAATTTGCTAATCTCGAAGAAGAGGAGCCAAAACAAAAGAAAAAAGAAAAAAAATCTAACAAAAAGAATGAATTAAATGACATTGAGCAAAAAACACAAAATGAAGAAAAACAAAGTAAAATCGAAGAAGACAATAATACGAAGAAACGCCGAATTCCTTTGTGGGTAATTATTTCTTCAGCTGCTATAGTACTTTTGGCAATTGCTACCCTATTTAGTTATAATTCATTCAAGAAAAAACAAATCGGTCAAATTTCCAAAAAAGTAAATAAAATCGAAGAGACAAAACCAAAGAAAGAAGATCAGAATGCATCTCAACCTGTGTTAAAAGATACTAGCCAATTTACTAAAAAAGAAGAAACAATACTTGATACATTGAAGGATAGGATTAAAACAAATTTAGCTCCAATTCCAGAAAAGACAAAGAAGAAGAATGAACTTACTGATTCTAAACCAAATATTAAAGAAAAGAGTATCATTCAACAAAAGCCAATAAATAACATAAATAATATAGTAGAAAAGCCTAAGAAAGAAACAAAACAAACCCATATCAAATCAGAAAAAACTATACTAGCGGAAAATCGTCAAAATAATAAAGAATCAAATTTGCAAGCGGTTGCAAATACAGAAAAAACTGTATATACAATACAAGTATATTCAACACCATCAAGAGATGATGCTGAGATATGGAAGAAAAAATTAGAAAGTTTAAATATACCAAAAGCATATATAAGCGAGCAAAAGATAAGAGATATAATATGGTACAGAGTAAGATTTGGGGAATTTTCAACCAAAGAAGCGGCAATTCAAGCAGCAAAACAACTTGGATTTAGCCAAATGTGGATTGATAGAGTTAAATAGGGGAAAAATGAATTATAACAAAATTGATAATAAAGAATTTTTCAACATTAGAATTCCGTGGGATAGAAATACTTACTTGGGATTTATAATATCAGTAATAATATGCTCAATATTTATTTTCCTTACTTCTTTTTTCAATATGAAACAACCAACATTATACGAACCGAAAAGTAATGTTATTCCAATTGAATTATTAAGTTTCGGAGAAGGGGATGGAACGGGTGTGAGTAAGGGCAATTTGACTGCTGAAGGGGAGGCACATAAAGGTTTATTACCAGCAAATCAGTTAGAAGATGCAAAAATCGCATCAAATGGTAAAATATCAGCAACAACAAAATTGAACCCTGAGGACGCAAATGTAATTCCATCTAAGAATTTATCAATTGCTGATAAATCCGACCCCAATGCAAGCGGAAGCGATAGAGAAAATATTGGTAATCCAAAAGGGAGTGAACAAGGTAGAGGATTGGGCGATAAAGGATACGGAGCGGGATTAGGTATGGGACTTGGCGATATTGAATGGGGTGGCGGGGGTAATCGAATTGTTTTACAAAAGAAAATACCTGTTTATCCTCCAGGAGTTAATACATCAGGAACAATAAGAATCAAATTTACTGTTTTACCTGATGGAACAGTCGATAAAATGATACCATTGGAAAAGGCTGACCCAAGATTGGAACGAGCAGCAATGGATGCACTGAGGCAATGGCGTTTCAATCCCATCAAAGAGAATATCGTAATGGAAGGTATTATCACTATGGCATTTAAATTAAGATAAATAAATTGGAAAGCATAATCAACTTTTTGGCAACAGTCCCACTATGGGGAAAAATATTATGCTTATTATTATTTATAAGTCTTTTTTATTCAGTTATTAAAAAATTATTAAAAATAGCAATAATGAGTGGAACATTCATAATATTATTGCTAGTTATTATAAAATTTCTTAATGGAGTATAACAAATGGCATTTAAAATTTCTGTCGTAGGGACAGGATATGTTGGAATTGTATCGGGAACAACTTTTGCTGCACACGGCAATAGTGTGATTTGCGTTGATATTGATGAACAGAAAGTTCAAAAGATGCGTGAGGGAATTCCTCCAATTTATGAGCCAGGATTAGAGTGGCTTTTAAAAAATAATATTGAAGGGAAAAGATTGTTTTTCACTACGAAATTAAAAGAGGCAGTAGAAAATACTGATATAATTTTTCTTTGCTTGCCAACACCACCTGATAAAGATGGGGCAGCAGATTTGCAAAATGTATTAGCTACATCAAAAGAAATTGCTGAGATTATAAGGGATAATAATCTATCACAAAATAAAATTATAGTAGATAAAAGCACTGTACCAGTAGGAACGGGTGAAAAGGTCAAAAAGATATTTGATGAAATTTTGCCCAATAATGAGATAGAAGTTGTAAGTAATCCTGAATTTTTAAGTGAGGGAACTGCTGTTGAAGAAGCTATGAAACCTGATAGAGTAGTAATTGGTACAAATAGTCAGCGTGTACGTGATATTATGAAAGAATTGTATGAACCATTTTTGCGAAGTGGAAATCCTTTATTATTTATGGACATTCGTTCAGCAGAAATCACCAAATATGCAGCAAATTCAATGTTAGCTTTAAGAATATCATTTATGAATGAACTTGCACGATATTGTGATAATGTTGAAGCTGATATAGATTTAATTCGTCTTGGAATAGGTTTAGACCCCCGGATTGGGAAAAGATATTTATATGCGGGGCTTGGATATGGGGGTAGTTGTTTACCTAAAGATGTCAAAGCATTAATTCATTCAGCAAATGAAGCTAACACACCAATTCAACTTGTCCAAACCGCATTTATAATTAATGAAACGCAAGTACATTACTTTTTCTCAAAAATCACAAATAGATTTGGAAGTTTAAATGATTTGCATTTTGCAGTGTGGGGACTTTCATTCAAGCCCAATACAGATGATATAAGGGAATCACCTGCATTAAGAATAATTGATTTGTTATTATCAGAAGGAGCAACTGTATCGGTTTATGATCCTCAAGCAATTGAAAAAACAAGAGAGATATACACAGATAAAATTAATTATGGCAAAGACCAATATGAAATACTTGCTCAAGCTGATGCTTTGATTCTTGCAACAGAATGGAGTATTTTCCGAAAGCCAGAGTTTGATAAAGTGAAGCAAGAATTAAAAAATCCAATAATTTTCGACGGCAGAAATCAATATGATCCTGATGAAATGCAAAATCTAGGATTTGAATATTACCCAATTGGAAGGAAGCGTATAATTTAAAATAAAGCCTATATCAAATCAATTTTGTAATTTGTAATTAATTAATATTAACATTTAATTATGGAACTAAATTTTCAAGTTGATAGTTCAAATATGAGGCAAGTCCTTGCAGATTATCATTTTCAGGTAAGAGAATCCATTGCCCAAATAAAGCAATTACCAAAATTTACCGATAGTAGTAAAATAAATAAGATATTTATTCTGGGTATGGGTGGTTCGGCAATTAGCGGGGACCTTGCGAATTCTATAATCAAGAACATATTCCCCGAGATTGATATTCCCATTTTTATTATTCGTGAATATGATATACCAAATTTTTTAGACAATTGTAGCTTAGTGATTGCGATATCGTATTCAGGCAATACTGAGGAGACATTATCGGCATTTGAATATTCAAGAAAGCGAACAAATCATTTGCTTGGCATAGCAAGTGGAGGCACATTAGAGAATTTATGTAAAACCAATAATATCCCATTCATTCAAATACCATCGGGATATCAGCCGCGAGCAGCTTTAGGATATTTATTTTTTAATCTTTTAAATTTTCTACTTTTAAATTTTTGCAAAATTTGTACACTATCTCGAACAACAATCGAAGAGCAAATAATTGCTGATTTATTAGAAGAAAAAAGTAAAATATATTCACAATTAACTGATGATAATCCAGCACTGAATACAGCCAAAAAAATTTATGGAAAAATTCCAATAATTTATTCATCTTCGAACGTATTAAATATTGTCAATATTCGATTTAGGGGACAAATTCAAGAAAATGCAAAATATCTTGCATTTGGGAATCTTATTCCAGAAATGAACCATAATGAAATTAATTCATGGAAATTTCCCAAAGAATTTCTTGAAAATTTCTTTATCATTTATTTACTTGATAAATCTGACCATCCTCAAGTACAAAAAAGAATATTTGCTACAAAGGATATAATTGATAAATCTAATCCGAATTCGATTATTTTGCAAAGCAATGAAGATTCTCTATTTTCAAGGATATTTGATCTGATATATTTAGGCGATTGGACAAGTTATTATCTTGCAATTTTAAACAATCAAGACCCGACACCAGTACCTGTGATTACAGAATTCAAAAAAATCATCGCAACAAATAATTGATTGCTATATGGAAAGAGTCGCAATTATTATGGCGGGAGGTTCCGGCAACCGCTTTTGGCCATTGAGCAAAATTAATCGACCAAAACAATTAATACAATTTAAAGAAAATTCCCCGACTTTGCTTGAGGAAGCAATCGATAGAGCATTGCTTGTTTTTAAGCCTGAGAATGTTTATATAATTACTAATCAATATATGCTTGATGCAATACACAAAGTAATAATAAAAATTCCACCTGAAAATATCATTGCTGAACCTGCAAAACGAAACACAGCCCCCAGCCTCACATTAATGTCAGCAATATTATCGGCTCGGTATAAATTAAAAGGAATACCAGAATCAAATATATCTATTGGTGTGCTAACAGCAGACCAAAAAATTTTCCCTAATGATGCATTTGCCCGTTCTATTGAAGCATTGCTGAGATATGTGGAATTTAATCCAGTCCTGGCGACTATTGGAATAAGACCAAACAGGCCTGAAACAGGTTATGGATATATTGAGATACAAGATGAATTTGAAGATTCTACCTCCAGCATTCAAATTAAGCCACTTAAGTCATTTCATGAAAAGCCAACATTAGATGTTGCGCAAAGATATTATCTACAAAACAGATTTTTATGGAATTCAGGAATGTTTTTCTGGCGCTTAGATGTGTTTATAGAAAATATGAAAAAATATACTCCTGAAATTGGAAATAATATTCAAAAATTGGAGGAATTTCTTAGAGAAAATCCTTATGAAATTGATTTAACTAGAAATAAACAAGTTCTTGAACTTTATGCAAGCCTACCTGATATTTCAATTGATTATGCCCTAATGGAGAAAGCAGAACGGGTTGTAGTCGAGCGTGCAATATTTACATGGGAAGATGTAGGAACTTATGACGCACTGCCACGGATTTATTCTGTGGATAACTCAAATAATTATCTAAATGGTAATATTGAAACTATTGATACAAAGAATTCAATCATTATTAATCAAAATAATCTAAATGATTTTCTTATTGCAACACTTGGAATAGAAAATTTGGTAGTAAGTGCCACAGAGGATGCGTTATTAGTATGTCCAAAAGATAGGGTCCAAGAAATCAAAAGAATAGTAGAAAAATTAACAAAAGAAGGGAAGACAAAATATTTATAATCAATTAGATGGGATTATTTAAATTTAGAGAAACAAAATTATAATTTATAAATATATTAATAAGTTAAATTGATAATAATTAATAATAATTAATCTATTATTTTCTAAAATTTCCTTAATTTGTGAATACTTAATAAATCAAATAATAAATTTCAAAAACAGAGGTAAATTATGGCAAAAGCCTTAGGGGAAATAATAATAAATAAAGATTTATGCAAGGGATGCGAATTATGTGTCGATGCGTGTCCTGAGAAAACACTTGCTTTATCTCCCCGAATAAATTCAAAGGGATATAATTATGTAATAAAAGTACAGGATAATTGTACAGGATGTATGAATTGCGCATTGATATGTCCAGATTCAATATTCACAGTTTATAGAAAAATTGTACGATAAACAGAGGAAAAAAAATGGGTGAAGTAAGATTAATGAAAGGCAATGAAGCATTAGCTGAAGCTTTGATAAGAGCGGGAGCAGATGCTTATTTCGGTTATCCTATTACTCCACAATCAGAAGTAATAGAATATTTATCTTTAGAAGCAAATAAACGAACGGGTATGCTCGTGTTGCAAGCTGAAAGCGAAGTTGCTGCAATCAATATGATATATGGAGCAGCAGCAACAGGAAGACGAGCCTGCACAACATCATCAAGTCCGGGTATCAGTTTGATGCAAGAAGGAATTTCATATATATCAGGAGCGGAATTACCATGCCTACTTGTAAATGTTGTTCGAGGAGGTCCTGGATTGGGGACAATACAACCTTCACAATCAGATTATTTCCAAGCAACAAAAGGTGGCGGACACGGTGATTATCATTTACTTGTTTTAGCACCATACAATGTGCAAGAAATGGTTGATTTTGTAAAATTAGGTTTTGACCTCGCAGAAAAGTACCGTAATCCTGTAATGATACTTGCCGATGGAGCAATGGGCCAAATGATGGAAAAAGTCGAACTATTCGATCCAATACCACGAAAGACAGAATTTCCCGATTGGGCAACAACAGGTAAACCAAAGGATAAAGAAAGGCGAATTATAACCTCATTATATATCGAACCAGAACGAATGGAAGTTGTAAATTTGCGTCTTCAAGCGAAATATAGACAAATGGAAAAAGAGGAAGTACGCTTTCAAACTATTAATATTGAAGATGCTGATTATATCTTTACAGGCTTTGGTTTAGGATCACGAATTGCAATGAAATCTATGGAAGTTGCAAGAGAAAAAGGATATAAAGTAGGATTAATACGACCTATTACTGTATATCCATTTCCATATTCAATTTATGAAGAAATTGCTCCAAAGGTAAAAGGAATTTTGGATATTGAATTGAATGCAGGCCAAATGCTCGAGGATGTAAAATTAGGTGTAGGCGGTAAAACACGCGTTGAATTTTACGGTAGAATGGGTGGTATGATTCCAACACCCGATGATGTTTTAGAAAATTTTGAAAAATTTTTCATTAATAATGGAGGTAATAAATGACAACATATAATGCACCGGAAGAGATACCCGTAAATATGGATATTGTCAAAGATGAATATCTTTTATATAAAAAGCCAAAAACATTAACAGATAAACCATTGCACTATTGTCCGGGGTGCGCTCACGGAACTGTTCATCGCATTCTTATGGAAATTGTTGATGAAATGAATATACAGGACCAAATAGTGGGAATTGCACCTGTTGGTTGCTCTGTATTTGCTTACGATTATATGAACATAGATATGCAAGAAGCTGCTCATGGCAGAGCTTGCGCACTTGCAACTGGAATTAAACGAATGATGCCTGATAAATATGTATTTACTTATCAAGGAGATGGAGATCTTGCATCTATTGGAACTGCCGAAACTATTCATGCTGCCAATCGTGGAGAAAATATTCTCGCTGTGTTTATAAATAATGGCGTGTACGGTATGACAAGCGGACAGATGGCGCCTACAACTTTACCTGGGATGGTTACAACAACAAGTCCTTATGGTCGTGATGTTAAAACTCAAGGCTATCCGCTGAAAATTGCCGACTTACTCGCGCAATTGCCAGGCGTTGCTTATGTTTCAAGGCAATCTGTTCATACACAACTAAATGTCAGAAAAGCAAAAAAAGCATTCCAAAAAGCGTTTGAATATCAAAAGCAAGGATTAGGCTTTTGTATGATAGAAATAGTTGGGAATTGCCCATCAAATTGGAAAATGACACCACTTGAAAGCAATAAGTTTGTTGAAGAAAAAATGATACCTTATTATTCATTAGGCGATTTAAAAATTCCAGGAGGTAAATAATATGACAGAAGAAGCAATTTTTGCAGGATTTGGCGGGCAGGGAATTCTCTCAATGGGAATGATACTCGCTTATGCAGGAATGATGGAAGGCAAAGAAGTATGTTGGATGCCATCTTATGGTCCCGAAATGCGAGGCGGAACAGCAAACGCTATTACAATAATTTCAGATTCTTTAATTTCGTCTCCAATAATTTCAACTTTTGATACGGTAGTTGCACTAAATCAACCATCTGTTGATAAATTTGAATCAAAAGTAAAGCCAAATGGTATTTTACTTTATGATAAAACAAATATATTAAAACCCCCAACACGAAAAGATATTAAAGTTTATGGAATACCAGCGAGTGAAGAAGCAGCTAAGCTAAAGAATATGCGTGTTCTAAATATGATCGTACTCGGTGCCTTTATTGCATTAAAGAAAACTGTGGCAGTAGAAACTATTTATGAAGCATTAAAAAAAGTTTTACCCGAGCGTTATCATCATTTGATTCCCATAAATCAGAAAGCATTTGAAATCGGTATGTCGTTAGTACAACCAAGCGAAATCAAAGCTTAGTAAATTAATTTTATATAAATTTAAATGCTTTACTTATTCATTTTGATGAGTAAAGCATTTTTTATATAAAATTTAATCTGAATATCTAATTAGCAAGTCTTTTTAATACACATAGCACCAATAATAAATGCCACTATAATTGAAGGCATCATTGGCTCAATATTGCTGAAGAAATAATCAATTTTAAAAATGGAAGGTATAATTATCCATAAGAAAGCAACTAATGAAGGAATTATAAATACCCATATTATTTTATTTGCCTCAATTGTATATTTCTTTGTATATGTCAAAATTGTCGGGAAAATTAATCCTGGAATAGCAATTGAAGCTGTTTTATAGATTAAATCAATTGCTGACGGAATTAGCAAAGCAAGAACAATAGAAAATATTGATGTAATCACAAGACCAATTTGAGTATAAAATTTTATTGAGTATTTCTTTTTGAAGATTTTAGCTAATATATCATTTCCAATTGTAGCAGAAGAAATAAAAGCGTAGCTATCAAGAGTTGACATTATAACGCTAAGTATTGCAATTACAAAAATACCCTTATATAACGGTGGCAATACTGCATTGCCAAGCTCGGGATATGCTTTTAAAGGTTCAATACCTAAAATATTTGCCCTTGCATAAAAGCCCGTAAAAAGTGTTAGCATGTCGAAAATTACCCAGCAAAATACTGCCCAAAGAAGCCCTTGACGTGCAATTTTTGGGGATTTAACAGCTGCCGACCTTTGATGGAATGACGGATCAACGAAAGTTTGTAGTGAGATAATAAACCAACCCAACACATATTGCCAAGATTTATTTCCTGTTATTGTTAAATGCTCTTTAGGCAATTTGCTCAAAGTGATTGGAATACTTCCAAATTGTTTTATTGAAAAGAAAAGCAAAATAAAAAAACCAAGATACATAATAATGAATTGTGCCGTATTTGTCCAAATATCAGCTTTAAAACCACCCCAAAAGAGATAAATTAGTGAGATAATTGAAACACATACAATTGAAAGCACAAGGGAGACACCTGTAAACATTTGAAAAATTACACCAAGCATAAGCACATATACTGCGGGCAAAGTCATTATTAAAATAATAATAGAAGCGATATTGCCTGCTTTGTCGCCGAATTTATTAGCAATTTGCTCAGGTAATGTTCGGAAACCAAGATTACGTATTTTATCAGCAAAAAAGAATGCAAATGATACAGCAGAAATATAATAAGGGACACCGAAACAAATCCATCCAACTAACCCACTTGAATATATAAATTCTCCTACACCTAAAATATTGCCGTACCAAGTTGCAACAATGCTTGCAACAAAAAACGGTAAAGTAAGCCTGCGGCTTGCAAGCAAAAAAGATTCATCATCAGAACCAGAAGATTTACTTTTTGCTTTAAAGCCAAGAAAGAGAATCAGAATGAAATATACTGCAATAATGAAAATATCGATTGGTGCTAAATTCACTACTGGACTTGCTCCGGGATAATTTTTATTAACATATTTAGCATAATGGAAAGATTATCTCCACCGCTTGATTTCAATTGTTCATCTGCATCCTGTATTGCGGAAAGCGAGGCAACAATTTGCGAAAATTTATATTTTCTCGCTGCAAGCAAATAATCATCAAGAAAATAAGGGGAAACCCCAATTTGAGAAGATAATGTATATTTATTTTCATTTAAATTTAATTCCGTTATTTTCAATAGAATCAAAAAGAATTTTTGTAAAATTGATAATATTAACATTTCTTGCCTATCATAAGATAAAATTTTGACAATTATATCAATTGATTTTGACAAATTCATTTCCCCTACTGCTTTTTGCAAATCAAATACTGTATAATCTTTGCTAAGACCCGTCAGCCCCATCACATCTTTGACGGAAATAGTTTTTTTATCGCCTAGATATAATATTAATTTTTCAATTTCATTATTCAAATTACGTAAGTTATCACCAGCCATTGAATTAAGTAATTCGATTGCATCGGGAGAAGCTTTCAAGCCAAGTTTTGATAATTTTTCTGAAATCCACTTCGGATAATTATCTTGCCATATTTTTGGAAATTCAAACCAAGCATATTTTTCCAATATTATATTAAATGGGAAAGAATAACTTGATGGATTAGGAGTTGCTTTTTTTGAATATCCATTTAAATTTGGAGCCATAGTCTCGAGAATTAGGGTCGTGGATGGATTTGGTTTCAAAAGATATTTACCAAATTGAGAATCGAGCATATTTTTCTTAGATTTTGAAGATGGCAAAGATTTGTCGAAATTTTTTACTAGAATAATATTTCTATCAGCAAGCAGACTATATGAACGGGCAGTATCAGCTAAATCATCAAGAGCAATATTTTCGCCTTCGTACATACTAAAATCAACTCTCTGATTTTTATTATCGAGTAATTCAGTCAGAAGATTTTGAATGAATTCTTCAATTAAAAATTCCTCTTCACCAAAAACAAGGATTACAGGAGGTGGATTTAGAAAATCAATTGTTCTTTTCATTTAATGGTAATAATATTATTCAATAACAAGGATTTTTTGAGGAATTTCATCATTTTCAGCAAGGCGAATTAATACCCGAATTGAATCTTCAGTTAAAATATCTCCACGTCCTGCAATTAAAATTCCTAAACTATTATAATAATCATCAGCAATAATCTGGCCAGGAGTTAATCTATTTACAGGTAATCGTAAGACTGTGCGGCTGCCGAGTTGCTTTCGTTCGAAAGTTTCTATTTCGATTAATGTATCTACAATTTTAGCATCAAAGAGTATTTTTCTTTTTTTATATAGATAATTCATAATGGAATTAAATTGGTCTTTTGTTGCTTCCAGAAAAGAGCTTGTAGTTGCATTCTGAATAGTATTATTTGTATGGGAAGCAAGGGATTTTCTTTTGTAGATTGAATTATGATAAACGTCTACAACTGCTATTATTTTTGCACCTCTGTGGATTTTCTCTTCTGTTAAATGCAATGGGAATCCACTTCCATCAAGCCTTTCATGATGTTGATAAATTATCTTCCTAATTACCTGGAAATGTTCATTCGCACTCAAAATATTATATGCAACTTCGGGATGAAGTGTATAATTTTTATATTCATTTGGATCCATTTCTTGAGTATTTTTAAATAGAAGCGAATCACTAAAGCCAATTTTTCCAATATCATGAAGAAGAGCTGCAATTCGTATTTCAGTAAGATTCTCATCGGTAATATCAAGTTGCTTAGCAATGGTAACGGACTTTTCTGCAACAAATCTTGAATGGCTACCATCATAATATTTTTCAGTCAATTGCGTAAGCTTTGCTAATATCTCTACATTTGCAAGGAATAATTTTGATAATTCATTCAATAAATCATCAATAATTACATCTTTATCTTCACTATTTAATAATAAATTACTTAGACCTTCCAAATTTTTTCCTCAATGTTTAATTTGAAATTAATATACCGTGCTGCAATAAAAAGATAATCAGAAAGACGATTAATGAAAATAATTATATTTGGATTTATTTCTTCTATTTCTGATAAAGCCACAATACGCCGTTCTGCACGTCGTGTGACTGCCCGAGCAAAATAAAGCAAAGCAGATTGCTTTGTTCCATAGGGCAAGATAAAATTGTGTAATTCAGGCAATTCAGCAGTATAATAGTCTATTTTTGTTTCAAGAAATAAAATATCATTTTGTTCAATTCTCGTGATTTTTTTTTCCAATGTCGAATTAAACGGCGTTGCTAAATCGCTGCCGACTTGAAAGAGCAAATTCATAATTTTTTCAATATCTATTTTAATTACATCAAGGATTTCCTCTGTCATAATAATTCCTAATAAAGAATTCAGTTCATCGATAGTACCATAAGCTTCAACTCTGATATTAGATTTCGAAATACGATCTTTTGAATTCAAAGAAGTTTCACCATTATCCCCTGTTTTAGTATAAATTTTCATAATTTTGCTTTTTTTGTTTAGACAAAAAACTAAATTACTAAATTTTGAATTGACTATGATTACAAAAATTAATCTACTCTTTATTGGAGACGTTGTCGGGGAGGACGCTCTTGAATTTCTAAAAGAAAATTTAGAAATGCTAAAAACAAAATATAAATCCAATTTTATAATTGTTAACGGCGAAAACATAAAGGAAGGCAAAGGCATAACTGATGTCGAAGCTAATATGCTTTTTGCAAATGGTGTTAATGTTATAACAACAGGAAATCACGTTTGGGATAATTGGAAAGCACGTCCATTATTATCAAGGGATTCTCGAGTATTGCGCCCATTGAATTATCCCCCAAATAATCCAGGATTTGGCTATACCGTAATCGATTTAGAACCGCAGACAAGTGTAGCAGTATTGCAAATACAAGGCAGGTCTTTAATGTCGCCCATTGATTGTCCATTTCGAACAGCTGATTACTTTTTAAAAACAATAAGAGAAAAAACGCAAAATATCATCGTCGATTTTCATGCAGAAACAACAAGCGAGAAAGTGGCTCTATCTTGGTATTTAGATGGCAAAATATCAGCACTAATTGGAACTCATACTCATATTCAAACAAATGATGCAAGAATATTACCAAACGGCACAGCATATATTACTGATGTTGGGATGACAGGACCTTATAATTCTGTAATTGGTATGAGCAAAGATACTTCAATAAAGCGATTTTTATTGCAAACACCTCAGAAATTTGAATTAGCAAAAGGTGACTTAAGAATTTGTGGGGTTAGTATTGAAATTGATGCACTTACTCATCAGGCAATGAGCATACAACAATTTACATATCCGGAATTTCAAAAAGTGGCATTTATATAATTTCCTAAATAGAAATTTCAGATTTAAATTAAATCAAAAAAAATCTATTTATATTTTTTATTATTTTATAATTTAAAAAAAAACACGTAATAAATATATTAAAAAAATTATTACGTGTTTTTTAAATTTTACATTAATTAAACTAAATCTAATTCTTTTCCAACATCAACAAAAATCTCAAGAATTTCATCAAGATGTTCTTTACGATGCGTGCTCATATATGATGTTCGAATCATACTCATATTAGGAGGCACACCAGGAGGTACAAATGTATTCACAAAAACTCCCCTATCGAATAGTTTCCGCCAAGCTATTAATGCTTTATCCATATCGCCGATAATAACAGGAATTATTGCGGATTCATTCTCTATAATTTTAAAGCCATTTTCTTTAAAGAGTTTGCGCAAATATTTAACATTATTCTGCAATTGATCGACTAGTTCAGGTTGTTCTTCTAGAATATTCAATGCTTCCAAAGCTGAAGCAACAGATGGTGGGGTAGGACTTGCACTAAAAATTAATGCCGGAGAGTTATGCTTCAAATAATTGATGACACGCTCAGGCCCAGCAATAAATCCCCCTAATGAAGCAAAAGTCTTTGAGAATGTGCCCATAATTAAATCCGTTTGTTCTGTAACATCCCAATAACTCGATGTACCGCGACCTCCTTTGCCAATAACGCCAATAGAATGGGCATCATCAACTAGTACTTTTGCACCATATTTATGGGCAACTTCTATCATTTTTGGCAAATTGGCAATTTCGCCTGTAACAGAAAAAATTCCATCTGTCACAATGAGTTTTCCCGGACCTTCAGGAAGCTTTTGAAGCGTTTCTTCAAGATCTTGCATATCATTATGTTTGAATCGCACAAATTCTGCAAAGCCACCTTTTGCCATCATACAACCATTGATAATGCTTGCGTGGTTTTCCTTATCAGAAATCACATATTCTCCGCGTTGGACTAAAGTGGAAATTGTTCCTAAAGCAGTCTGATAACCCGTGCTGAACAGAAGTACGGCTTCTTTGCCAATAAATTTAGCAAGTCGCTCTTCAAGTTCGTTATGTAAATCAACTGTACCCGTCAAATAACGCGAGCCAGAGCAACCTGTACCATATTTATCAATTGCTTTTTTTGCAGCTTCTTTCACACGTGGATGTGTTGTCAAACCTAAATAATTATTCGAGCCAGCCATAATAAAACGACGGCCTTCCACATACACAACAGGTCCTTCATTTGCTTCCAATACATGAAAATAAGGATAAAGACCAGCTTGTTTCACTTCATCTGCTTTTGTAAAATCAAGACATTTTTGAAATAAATCCAATGTTACCTCTAATTATAATTTTCATCTTCAGGATGCCATAAATATTTCGCGAGTTCCACATTATCTTCTTCAAAGGTTATCCCCTCACTTATTAGTAATTCTTTCATTAATGAGGGAGTTTCAAAATGATACTTTCCTGTCAAACACCCTACCCGATTTACGACTCTATGAAATGGTAATTCTCTATTTGCATTTCTTGATAATACCCATCCTACCATTCTTGCCGATGACTTCATGCCACACACTTTTGCTATTTCTCCATAAGTAGTCACTTTTCCTTCTGGTATTCTTTTTACAATTTCCAGAACTCTTTGCTCGAAATCTTTTTGCATTTTTCTAAATTTCAAAATTAAAAAATTTGTCAATATTAATAATTCTTATATTATAATTATTTTTTTATATATACGTTTTCAAGTAGTAGAAAAAATATAGTAATGAACTATGAAAATGACTTTAATTACTTATGCACCACAAATCACTATAAATGGGACCAAAAAAAATCATTCTATTAAATTTATCTTAGATCCTTTCATTAAAGCCTTTGAAAGGAAAAATTCAAATCAAAATCAAATAGAATTTCTAAATCTTGATAATATGGTTATTAATGAATGCCTTGGGTGTTCTAATGACCTTTTTTTTATTCCACAAGAATATTGCCGACAGACAGATGATATGAACTCCATATATGATATTCTTAGAAATTCAGATTTGTGGTTTTTTGCAATTGAATCAAATTCGTATAGACCACCTAAGAAACTTTTAAATTTTCTTGATAGATTAGAACCATTATTTGATGAGGATTTCATTAACTATGAAAATAGAAAGAATTCTCAGAAAAGCAAGCAAAGTATATTTTTCGTTGGAATAAGTTCATTATGGGAAAGCAGTGTCTTTGATGAGGTATCGTTTCAAATACAATCTATAGCTATTTTATTCAATAGAGAGATAAAGGGGCAGATCCTCCGACCACATTATGGTGCATTTATACAGGAGTGTAATAATAATTCTGAATTCCGCAATACTATTTTAAAGAAAATTGATGAAATTGCTGACGGATTATTATGCTCAAAGCCAATTGATGAATCTTCATTTCAATTATTGAACTCCCCTGTAATTGAAAGAGAAGAATATGCTAAGAAATTTTCTGATGTATTATCTATAATTTGATTGAATAGCTCTATCATAAACATATATTGAACCAATTATAGCATCATCTTTTGTCATATTTAAAAGCATCTCAATTAATTCATCGGTGAGTTTAGTTCCCATATTTATAAGCTTCAATCCCGATTGTGTATATATATTTCTCGATAAAATATAATCTGGCTTTAGCTCGGAGATTAATACAGGTAATTCCCTCTGATTAGCACTCTTGTTATTCATATTTTGATAAGCAAAGAATTGGTCAAGCAATGCAATAATTCTATAATCATACAACCGACGTGATTCTTCAAACAATGCATCAATAGTTTTTGATTCACGCCCTTGATTTTTTGCTAATAAATTTTCATAATCTAACAATACCCTCAATATTCTGCTTTCTAATGGAATTTCCCACCCTTTGAGCTTATCGGGAATACCTGAACCATCAAAATTTTCATAAATATGAGATAAAATATTTATAACTCCATCAAAATCAGGTATCTTTGATAAAATCAATTTAGTATATTCTGGAACTTTTGCCATTTCGTCGCCAGCAACTAATCCGTTGATTAGAACGGGTTTTACAATGTTATGTTCATTTAAAAATAAGTTCCCTGCGTATATCAGTTCCGCAGCGAATTCCAAATCGGTTGTTTCAAAATTTTCCTCAGCTAATTTCTGATAAATCCAAACTGCAGCTTTTTTAATCCTCTGAATTAATTTCTCTGATTCAGGGATTCTTATTTTTTGGAATAACTTGATTAACTCTATTGCTTGCAAGCGCAAATCTGAGTATTTTTCATTTAATTTTTGAATTTCATTTATCTGTGCTCGATTTGTTAATTGAAGTTCAAGGTATTTTTTGATATGCAATAACCGTAACAAAAAATTATCTGATGAAATTGGTTTTGGAATAAATTCATCTGCACCTGCTTTAAGAGATTGGAGAATTATATCTTTATCATTTAATCCAGAAACTACTAAGGAATAAAAAAGTTCATTTGAATATTTATTTTGTATAGTTTTAAGAACATTTATTCCATTTATACCTTCAAGGAAAATATCTATAATAAATATTGCAGGAAAGCGCAATTTATCTAAAATTTCTTCTGTTTCTTCTGAAGTTGAAATATCATAAATAATAGAATTGGGAAATATTTTAACAGTAATATTGTGAAATAATGTTAATTGTGGTAAATCGTCTTCAAAAATATAAATATGAATAAAATCCAATTGATACCTTTTTATTTTTTTACTAAATTAATTAAAATTCTTTTAATAATAAAAAAATAAGAGAATATTTCATAATTTTGTATTCTGTATTATTTGAAAATTTAACGTTATTATGAATACTCAATCAAATCGATTGCCATCACTCGATTTAGCAAGAATTTTGGCAATGTTGATGATGATTGCGGGACATACTTTTTTTTCTCTTGTTAATCCTCAATTAATAAATATAAATGAATTCCCGTGGAGCTGGTGGAATTTTCTGCGTGGAGTAACTGCTCCTATTTTTCTTACGGTTTCTGGAATTGTTCAAGTATTTGCCAATAAACGCGACACACAAGGGAAATTATCAAGTAGCACAATTGAAAAACGCTTAAAAACGGGATTGAATTTGTTATTCATCGGTTATATCCTAATGTTCCCTGCTCATAATCTTTATAATATTAACTATATTCCTAAATCTGTATATCATACATTTCTCTCCGTCAATATTTTGCAATTATTTGGGTTAACTCTACTTTTTGTTTTGCTTGAATTTGTTCTCACTCGTAATAATAAATCATTATTTAGAATATCCCTTATATCTGCATTGTTTATCATAATTCTCAATCCAATTGTACATCGAATTGATTGGTTTTCAATACTTCCTTACGGTATCGCTTCTTACTTAGATCTAAGTAGAGGCTCATTTTTCACAATATTTCCATTTTCTGCTTACGTTTTCTTAGGTGTTTCAATTGGAACTATAATACAAAAAGTAGAAGCTACAAAGCGGCTTGATTTCATTATGAAAAAAAGCTTAATCTCAGCGCCAATTCTTTTAACCATTGGATTAATTTTTTCATATTTTGATGCAAATGTATTTCATAATACAGGTAATCTATATATTGCGGGAATAGGAATTTTTGTTTTGCGACTCTGTTGTGTTGCTATAATGTTTTATATAACAGGATTACTTACAAAAAAATTTAATCAATATGAAGAGTATTTTATTTTCTTCGGAAAAAAATCCCTCTATGTCTATGTTACTCATATGATTATCCTATATGGATCTGCAATCACACCAGGGTTGAATACATTTTTTGGTGGGCAGCTATCAATTCCATTGGCATTTTTAAATATATTAATTGTACTTACATTTACTTTAGCTTTTACCTATTTAATTAATATTTATAAGAGAAATAGCAAACCTGTTGATTTTCTTTATCGTTTTAGTATTGCATTCTATTTAGTTTATGTCCTAATTATTTAATAATTTTGTAAAAAAAAGAAAATACTATGACAAAGACAACCTCAACATACCGAAAACCTACTTCGTCAGCATCAAAGAAGCCCACAAAAAAACAAGTTCAATGGCGTATGCCTTGGACAAAGCAGAATTATATAATTATGGCTATAGGACTTGGTGTAATTGTTTTAGGTTATATTTTAATGTCAACAGGAATTACAGAAGAACCAGCTTTGCCACGTGGCAAATGGAATAATCCACTTGCGGTTATTGTTGCACCGATTTTACTTGTGCTGGGTTATTGTGTAATTCTACCATTAGGTATATTTAAATCATACTTGAAAAAGCAAGATTAAATGCAAAAAAAAGCGGGATTTGTCGCCATTCTTGGCAATCCAAATGTTGGAAAATCAACACTAATTAATAAATTAATTGGTGCTAATATTTCTATTGTGTCGTCAAAACCGCAAACAACACGTAAAGAAATTGTTGGCATTCTTACTAAAGAAACCTATCAGATTGTATTTCTCGATACACCGGGGATTATTATTCCCCGATATAAGCTCCAGGAAATGATGATGAGCTATATTCCTCAAAGCATAGCATCAGCAGATTTAATTCTAATGATTTTCGATTTTGATAAGCAAAATAGGAATGAATTTTTCCCTAAACAATATGAAGAACTCTTCAAAAACATTACAACTCCCAAATTTGCTGTACTGAACAAAATTGATTTAGCAAAAAATAAGTCTTACATAATTCCCGTACTAAACAGAATCAATCAAATTAACGAGTTTAATGAAATTATTCCAATTTCAGCTTTAAAGGGGGAAAATCTTGACGAATTAGAAAATACTATTGTCTCATATCTCCCCGAACACGAATTTTATTATGATGCGGATTCCATCAGCACGTTAAACGAAAAGTTTTTTGCCGCAGAAATTATACGTCAAGTATTATTTAATAAACTCTCGCAAGAACTACCATATTCAACAGAAGTTCAAATTGAAGAATTCAAAGAAAGACAAAAGGGTAAATGGTTTATTAATGCAAGTATTATTTGCGAAAGACCAACTCAAAAACAAATCATTATTGGAAGTAATGGTGAAATGATTAAGGAAATTGGCACCACTGCCCGCAAAGAAATTGAGGATTTTCTTGGAGTACCAATTTTTCTAGAACTTTTTGTCAAGGTGCGTGAGAATTGGCGCGATAATCCAACATATTTAAAATCATTCGGATATTAGCAATTATCTATTTTTTAACTTTACTTCAAATAAATTAGACCAATTCTTGCCCGTAAGATAGAATGTTTTTGTCGAGGGATTATATGCAATTCCATTTGAAACTTCAGCATTTGTCTTATCATCAAGGGCAGATCTTAATTCCGAAACATCCAATGAATAAACAACTTTTCCATTATCGGGATTTATAGCGATGATTTCATCTTTCATATAGACATTAGCAAATATCAATCCATCAACCCATTCCAATTCATTTAAATTGAAGACAGGTGTATTGTTATCCTCAACAGATATAGTTTTTATAATATTCATAGATGAGGCGTCATAAAATGAGAGATAATTTGAGCCATCGCTTACAATTAAAAATTTTCCGTCGGATGTTATCCCCCACCCTTCTCCTGGATATGAAAATTCCCCAATTTTTTCAAAATCTAGATTATATATAAACCCCTTATGATTTTCCCACGTTAGCTGATATATCTTCTCCGAAAGCAATGTTATACCTTCTCCAAAATAAATTGGTGAAAGATTAATTTGTTTTAAAACCTTTCCATCTTTGATATTCACTTTTCTCAAAGAAGAATGGCCATATAAGCCTGTACTTTCATATAAATAGTTATTGTAGAAAATTAAACCTTGAGTATATGCATTTTTATCATGAGGATATTTATTGATAATTTCAAATTCTACTTTTTTGCTAATATTTTTTGAAGTTGTATCAAATGATGAATTTTGAGATGTTGCGATTTGCTGCGATTTATTTATTTGCTCAATTTTTTTTGAATTTGAATTGCAAGAATAAATGCAAGTTATTAATAATGCAATGATTATATAATATATTAATTTCATTAATTATTATTTTAGTTAGAATTCTGAATAATTGTTTTGCTAAAAATTAGCTATGGCGAATATTTAAAATATCTCCATCTTTCACAATATAATCCTTACCCTCCAGCCGTAGAAACCCCTTTTCTCTGCATTTTGCGATTGTGCCTTCTTGAATTAAATGGTCGCAATGGACAACTTCTGCTCTAATGAATTTATTATAAAAATCTGTATGGATTACACCTGCTGCTTGTTGTGCATTCATCCCCTTTTTGATTGTCCAACTGCGTGTTTCATCCTCGCCAACTGTGAAAAATGATTGCAATCCAAGCAAATTATAAGCACTTTGAAGGAGCCGATTTAATGGTGATACCGAAAGTCCATATTCTCGCATAAACATTTGCTTTTCCTCCTCATCCAATTGAGAGAGCTCCATTTCGATTTTTGCGAAAAATGGAAGAATAGCAATCTTCTGAGATGGAAATTTTGAGGCTATACCATTTACAATTTTGTCTTGCTCTTCGACCATATTTTCATCAAGGTTTAAAGCAATTAATAGTGGTTTCGCTGATAAAGGTTGATAATTTGTAATATACTTCATTGCATTTTCATCGAAATCTAATTCACGCAATGGCATATTATTTTCAAGATTTTCTTTCCATATCTGCATTATATGCAGTTCTTTCTCCATTTCTTCATTTTTTCTTTGTTTTTTTAATTCATTCTGCAATTTGTTGATTCTATTTTCAACAAAAATCAAATCTGCAAAAAGAAGTTCATCTTCAATATTTCGAATATCCCTTTCCATATTAATTTCATCAGTATAGAATGGTACATTTGGGTCATCAAAACCACGAACGACGTGAAGCAACGCATCAACAGTTTTAATTTTTGCTATAAATTGAGGAGTAAATATCTCGCCCTTCTTTTCTGAATATTGTAGCCCTGCAAAATCTACTATTTCAATTGTTGCATTAACTTGTCGCTTCGGTTGAAATAATTTTGTTAATATATCTAACCGTTCATCAGGAACTTTAATGACAGCACGGTTTTCATCTTTTTTTTGGTACTGAGAATCTTCGTGAATTGCTGAAATGGTTTCAAAAAGTGTTGTTTTGCCTGAATATGGATAGCCAATTATTCCAATTTGCATAATTTTATAAATTTTAAACTAACAAAAACAAAATTAAATAATCTATGACAAATAAAATTGAAATAAAAAAACCTTCCGTTTCTTTGAAAACCACGGAAGGTCAAAACAAGAATAAATCTTAAATGTACTTATTTAGAATAATTGATTTACTTTTATTGAAAATTTTTTAATAACGCTCTTTAATTTTTCCTTCGACTTCTTTTACAGTTTTCCCTGTAATTACTTCTTTACGTGTAGGGTCAAAAGCAAATGGAGAATACCATCTTTCTTGCTTAGGTGTTCGCGACACATTTTTTCCAAAATTCACAAGGTCCGGACGTTGTTTTCCAATTTTATCTTGGATTGCCATAAGTGCCATTATTAAATTTTCGGGGCGTGGTGGGCAACCTGAAACATAAACATCGACGGGCAAAAATTGATCGACACCTTGCACAACTGAGTAGCTTCGAAACATTCCACCTGAAGAAGCACAAGCACCCATTGTAATAACCCATTTTGGATCTGCCATTTGGTCATAAAGCTTTCGCACAGGCCATGCCATTTTGTAAGTTGTTGTACCTGCAACGATTAATACATCTGATTGACGGGGAGTCATACGGAACACCTCACTACCAAATCGTGCAACATCAAATCGAGATGCAGCAAATGCCATCATTTCAATTCCACAGCAAGACAATCCAAGAGGATTAGGCCACGCAGAATTTTTCTGTGCCCAATTAATAATAGCATCTATTGAAGTAGTTAAAAAGCCCATATTCTGCAATTGATCATTTAGTCCCATTCGAAGCCTCCTTTCTTTAATTCAAATAAATATGCAAGTAATAATATTGCAATAAAGATTAAAACTCCAATAAAAGGAATAACCCCTAAATTAGCTGCTTGAACTGCCCAGGGATAAAGAAAAACAACGTAGATATCAAAAATAATAAAGCTAACGGCAACCATATAGAAACGGACGTTAAAACGTTTTCGAGCGGCGCCAACAGGTTCAACACCACTTTCATAAGTAGTTTGCTTTTCAGGTGTAGTTCTTTTTGCACCAAACCATGCAGAAAGAGCTAAAAATATAGCAGCAACTGCAAATCCTGCAATGATCATTATTGTAATAGAAAGATAAGTTGCAAACATTTTTAAAATTTAATTTTAAAAAAAAGCAAATTACTCAATTCTTAGATTTTGACAAAACATTAAGCGGTTTTTTTTATGTTTAGATTTTGCTTAATTTTGTAAGTATTTTTAAACATTTATTGAGAATTTAATTATGGCAAACAATTCCAATCTACAATCATTAACTACCGTTGATCATCATATTGCAGCAGAAGAAAGTATGCACCCTGAAGCGACAGGTGAATTCACTTCATTATTGCATGATTTAATGCTTGCAATAAGAATTATATCGCGCGAAGTGCGCCGTGCAGGTGTTAATGATATTCTTGGTATAACTGATACGATAAATGTTCATGGAGAAAGTCAGCAAAAATTGGACATTTATTCAAATGAAATTATTAAGAAATCTTTAATACAAGGTGGGCATGTTTGCGCCATTGCAACTGAAGAAGATCAAGAAATAACAGTAGTCGGTACCGATAAAGATAAAAAATACATTATTCTTTTAGACCCACTTGATGGAAGTTCAAATATTAATCTAAATATTACCATTGGTACAATTTTCGGAATTTACCGGAGACAAGAATCACCACAGACACCATTCACCAAAAGTAATGTATTGCAAAAGGGACGTAATCTTATTGCAGGAGGTTATGCTCTTTATGGAAGTTCAACGATCCTTGTTTATACAACAGGAAATGGCGTTCATTCTTTTACTTATGATCCTACTATTGGAGAATTTCTATTAAGCAGGCAAAATATACGAATTCCACGACGAGGTCCATACTATAGCATAAATGAAGGATATTATCATTATTGGGATGACAATATACGTCAATTTGTTGATTTTATTAAAACACCAAGTAGTGATGGGAACTATCCAATGTCATCTCGATATGTAGGCACTTTGATTGCTGATTTCCATCGGACATTGATTGCAGGTGGCATTTTCCTTTATCCAAAAGATAAGACACATCCTAACGGGAAATTACGCCACGTCTATGAAGCTAATCCCCTATCCTTAGTTATTGAACAAGCCGGTGGCATTGCTATTAATGGCGATCAAAATATTTTGGATATTGAGCCCGCCACCGTTCATGCTCGTACTCCTTTATTTCTAGGCAGCCCTGATAATATGGCTGATTTAATGAAATTTCTATAACATCTAATATTAGCAGCGCCATTTAATTATTAGTGGCGCTTTATTTATCATTTAATACTTCATTTAATATTCTTAATTGATTTAGATATTTTACATTGTGCACGCGTATAATATTTATATCTTTATTAATCAAAAGAGAATGCATAAGAGCTGTTGCAACATCACGTTCCTTGGGTTCATCAATATTCAATATTTTTCCAATAAAAGCTTTTCGTGAAATTCCTAATGCAAGCGGAACATTAAGCTTATGAAAATAATCAAGATTTCTCAATAATTCAAGGTTATGTTCAAGAGTTTTGCCAAAGCCAATTCCAACATCAGCCCAAATATATTCAGCTCCAAAGCGGTGGGCAAATTCAATTCTTGACTTCAAATGCAGGAAAACATCCTCTACAACATTGTTATATTGAGGATTTAACTGCATAGTTTTTGGAGTTCCTTGAATATGCATAATTATTAAACCAGCATTAAATCGACTGACAAGTTCAGCAATCTTTGGGTCATTTCCCAAACCCGAAATATCATTAATAATTGATGCGCCATTATCCAAAGCTGCAAGAGCAACCGAATATTTAGTAGTATCAACAGATATTGTAATATCAGGAAAATTTCTATGAATTTCTGAAATTACAGGTATTATTCTTCTAACTTCCTCTTGTGCAGTGATTTCTTCTGAATTTGGACGTGAGCTTTCTCCGCCAACATCGATAATGTCAGCACCATCATTTATCATTTCTTCAACGTGAGATAAAGCATCTTTTATATTTAAAAAATCACCCCCATCTGAAAAAGAATCGGGGGTGACATTTAGAATTCCCATAATTTTAAAACTTCTACTCATCTGTTTTTTTCTTTGAATTTTTTACTTCAAAAAATATTGATAATGCTAATAAAATTGTTAGTAAAATATTGGATGCCAAGCTTAAACTTTTACCTGTTTGGAATTCTTTTGAATAAAATTTAAGTTCCAAATTATGTGTACCTTCTGGAACTATTACACCTCGCATAAAGTAATTCGTCTGATAAATTGGAATTTCCTTCCCATCCAAATATGCATGCCAATCGGGATAATATACCTCAGAAATAAGCAAGAAGCAATTGCCACTGGAATTAACACGATATATAATATCTTCATTTTGATATTTTACAACACTTGCCGAATCTGTTGCGGACGGCAAATCGATTTTTTGATTTAAAGGTTTCATCAAATAAGCTTTTTTCCGAGAATCAAAATCCTTGTTTCGTAAATGCATAAGAATATCAACATTTTTTGCAACTTCAAGAGTATCAATAAAAAATGCAGCAGGAAAATATGATGGATTATAAACAACCTGCGTGCCTGTGCGTTGCGATTTATAAATTGGAGGAACTCCGACATCTTCTTTTGAAATTATATATTTAACACCAAGTAAATTCCACATAAAAGGGCTTGTCACATTATTTGTTGAACCATTTGAAGTAGCATCAAGCATATCCTGATAAACCCGCAATTTTGCTGCGTGATAGCCATTTACATTATTCATAAAATAATTCACTGAAATATTAGGGGATGCGGATGCGAAATCAGCAATTCTATAAAAGCTTTTATCCTGCTTTATAAATGAATATACATCATCATCGGGAAATGCAATTTTTTCTAATGGCTGCTCGGCAATTTCCATAGGTCGCTTATCGACACGCCACAAGTCAAAAACTATAAGAATCAAAATAGCAAAAAGGAAGGTATTTAATTTTAATTTATTTCTAACAAGCATATATGTCAAAAGGGACGCTATAATAAGCAAAAATGCATTTATGTACCAATCTGAAAGCATAGCATTCCAAATAAAATCATAAAAATCTTCAGGCAATCGTAAGCTTTGACTTGCACGCATTGCATCGAAATATGATTCTTTAAATATTCCCGAAATAATCAATCCAATCAAAAGAAAAATAAAGGAAAATACAACTAAATATATACTTGTTTTTTTGCCATCTGTTTGATTTTCTTTATACATTTGAATAATAGCAGAAATGCCGTATCCCGCAAGTACAGGCACAGCAAAATTCACTAAAGCCAATACCATACTTGGTGCGCGGAATTTATTGAAAAATGGAACATTATAATAAAAGAAATCATATAGAATTGGGAAATTCCGTCCAAATGATAGGATCCAGGCAAAAAGACTTAAAAACACAAGGAATTGCACAAAAACATCTTTTCGACATTTCCAGGCTCCAACAGCAGCAAGTACAATTACAATAATTCCCATATACGGCGCAGCATCTTCGAATGGCTTTTGCCCCCAATAAGTTGGAATTTTTACTTCTCGATTTCCTGTTAATGGTCCCTTATAGTCCATTTTGCCAAATCCGAAGTAATTTGGAACAAAGAAAGTTATTGTTTCCTCAGGTGAAAATGACCACATAGTTGCATAATCATAATCATTGCCACCAGATCGGTTTTGCTTTTGTTTAGCATCTTGAAGCAAAGGAGCGCTACCTCTGACAGAATACGGTGTATATTCCCATATACTCAAATATCTGTCGGCAGAAAGCATAAACGCTAATGCTGTTGCTACTACAAGACTGGCAGCAGGAATAAGAGCGTTCAAAGGTTTGTTTTTTGTAATCAAACGGGCAATTAGTTCATAAATTAAATATAATCCAAATGCCAATCCAGCATAGAAAATCATTTGTACGTGAGTGGATTCAAATAATATATGAATTGCAAGAACAAGCAATGAGGACCAAAGCAGGGAAAATTTTTGAATCAATTTTTCCATAAATAAAAACACCCAAGGAATCATCGAAAATGCAACGGGTTTTGAATTATGCCCAATCATAATCCAGATAATTATTCCCGTTGAAAGTACTGCTGCACAAGCGGTAATAAACGAAACCAAATGAGTATGTTTTTTGGAACGCATTAATAAAAAGATACCAATCGCATAAACAACATAGTGCATAGCTACTCGGGCACCATCTGAACCGAAAACGGATTTAAAGCCCATAATAATTCCGAAATAAATCCGGCTAATGAAATCCCATATTCTATCGCCTGTTACAGTAAAAGATGCAAAACTTGGCATACCGCTGAAAATATAGGGCATCCACAATGGAAAATGTCCCGTTCGCTTTGCTTCCTTCAAATAATTCTCAAAAGGCAACCACGACAAATTGTCGGACGCATTAAATCCATTTCCGAAAATACCTGGAGATAAAAAAATAAAAACAAGCAAAAAGAGAAGAACAATATAAAACCAAGGATTAGAAAATATCGGAGGTAATGGTTTATCAGCAGGCTTAATATTCTTTTTAGGTAAATTTTGAGTTTTTCCCATATCAATTACTTAAATTTTTTCAAAATTAATCAATCAAATAATTTTATTTTCAATAATTCGTTAATTTTAGTGAAATCATTTTTATCTATAAAATTAGGCTAAATTGGCAAAAAATACAAAACCACGCAATTCACGACAGCTTGCAACCCAAATTGCACATCTTGCAAGCAACAAATTAGCAGAAAATATTCTAATTCTTGATTTGAGAAAAATCGATTCAGCCCCCGCAGATTTTTTTGTAATTTGTTCTGCGCTTTCAACATCACAGAGCAAAGCAATATACGAAGAAATTTATATAACATTAAAAAATACAGGGATAGAATTACCCAAAACTGAGGGAACTGAATTAATGAATTGGATTGTACTTGATTATTTTGATGTTGTAGTTCACATTATGTCTATTGAATCAAGAAGCTATTATAAACTTGAACGGTTATGGTCAGACGCAAAATTTCAAACAATTGAAAATGATAAGTTAGTAAATTTCGACAGAAATTCTCTAAAAGACATATACTTGATTCCAACTGTATAATAAAATAATTGAACTACAATGTTTAAAAATTATATCCGCGAGATAATTAAAGATTCTTTGTCAAAAATTGGAATTGAGCAAAAAGAAATTATAATTGAATACCCAAAAAATTCACAATTTGGCGATATTTCCACAAATATTGCAATGCAACTTGCAGGTGAGTTAAAGAGATCGCCTCGGCAAATAGCCCAGCAGATTATTGAAAATTTCGATTACAATCCAGATTATATAGAGCAAATAAATATTGCAGGAGCGGGATTTATTAATTTTAAATTAAATAAGAATTATTATCATTTTATATTTCAAAAAATATCAGAACAAGGTGAGAATTACGGTTTTACTAATTTAGGAAATTCAAGGAAAGCACAAATAGAATATGTTAGTGCAAATCCAACCGGACTTTTGCATCTTGGTCACGGTCGTAATGCTGTAATTGGAGACACTATTGCAAATATTTATGAATGGTTGGGATTCAAAGTAGATAGAGAATACTATTTCAATAATGCAGGCAATCAGATGCGGAATCTTGCCCGCTCAATTTATGCTCGATATAGGCAATTGCTAGGTGAAGTAGATTATCCTTTCCCCGAGGATGGATATTTTGGCGAATACATCATTGAAATTGCTCAAGAAATAATCAATAAATATAGCGATACGTATATTGATGATACTCCTGAAAACCTTTCATTTTTCCAAAAGTATGGTGAAGAATGGAATTTTAAAAAAATTCGTGCTACTCTTGAACGGTTAAATGTTTTTCTTGATTATTATTTTAATGAAAATACTCTATACGAAACAGGAAAAATTGCACAATTACTGAAAGAATTAAAAGATAAGAATCTTATCTATGAAAAGGATAATGCAATATGGCTGAAGCTTTCAGAAATGGGAATGGAGGAAGATCGTGTTGCTGTAAAATCCACAGGGGAGCCAACATATCGATTGCCCGATATTGCTTATCATATTGAAAAATTTCGTCATGGTTATTCAGAAATGGTGGATGTGTTCGGCTCTGACCACATTGCAACTTACCCTGATGTGATTGCAGTTCTCAAAGCGCTTGGATATGATATAAATAAAATAAGGGTGGTAATTTATCAATTCATTACCATAGTTGAAAATGGTGAGCAAGTGAAAATGTCAAAGCGTTCAGGCAAAAGTTATACACTTGATGAATTGATAGATGAAGTTGGTAGCGATGTTGTTAGGTATTTCTTTTTGATGAGAGGTGTCAATACTCATCTTGAATTCGATTTGGACCTTGCTAAGGAACAAAGCGAAAAAAATCCCGTTTATTATTTGCAATACGCTTATGCACGAATTTGCTCAATTTTTCAAAAAGCTAAAGAAGAAAATATTGAATTATTACCAGATTTCAAAAGTGAAGCTTTATCAGAGCAAATCGAACTTGATTTAATAAAAAAACTTGCCGATTTTCCGGAAATTATTTATGAAGCATACAAGACTTTGGAACCACATTTGATTTCTGATTATTTATATGATCTTGCGGGAATTTTTCATCAATTTTATCACGATTGCAGAATTTTGCAAGAAAATGACCGCCTCAGGCAAGCTCGACTTCATTTAGCACATTCTGTAAGGATCGTGTTGAAAAATGGTTTGCAAATTCTCGGTATATCGGCTCCAGAAAGAATGTAGCCTATCTAATCTTTTTTATTCTATTTTACCTTTTTTTGGACCACGATAGCCATTAATAAAATCATCAATTGGCATTGACCTTTTTGATTCAGGTTGAATTTGCAATATTTCGATTTCTCCGGGATTGCAAGAAATAATGAATTGTCTTTCGTGAATTTTAAATTCTCCTGGTATTCCTCTTGATTTATCAGAATGCAATTTTGCTTTTAAAAATTTAAAGACCCTCCCATCCCACATTTTCCAAGCACCGGGCTCAGGAGAAACACCATTAATAAAATTCTTTACTTCATAAGCGGGCTTATTAAAATCAATTTCACAATTCTCTTTGTGGATTTTCGGAGCTTTTGTTGCTTGAGAAATATCCTGAGGAATCAATTGATAATTCCCCGAAGTGAGCAATTCAATTGTATTTATGGCAATTTCGGGTGCCTTTTGGCTAACAATGTCAGAGAGTTCACCTGCTGTAATATCAGACGGTAAGCTAAATTTTTCTTGTAATAAAATACCCCCTGCATCAACTTTTCCCTCTAGCAAAAAAGTTGTAATTCCCGTTTCTTTATCTCCATTAATGATTGTATAGTTAATAGGTGCGGCACCACGATATTTTGGAAGCAAGCTGGGATGGATATTGAAACTCCCGAGTTTTGGTATAGAGAGCAATTGAGAAGGCAATATCTTAAAAGCAAATACTAAGAAAATATCAGGTTCTAATTGTTTCAAGTTTTTATAAAAAGCAATATCATTTAAATCAATAGGTTCAATAACGGGGATATTTAATTCAAGAGCAGCAAGTTTTATATCTGTGGGAAGCATTTTCCGACCTCTCCCCTGCTCTTTATCTGGATTTGTCACAACAGCAATGATATGATATTTTTTATGAACTTCTCGGAGAGTGGGAATTCCAATTTTATGATTTCCAAAAAAGATTATTCTCGTATTATTTTCGGTCATTTCACATTAATATTGAGAAAAAATAAGACAATGAATTTACCAAATTTACCTGTGTTTGATAAATTCCAAATATAATTACCAGTACTAGCAAAATTGTCGATATACCTGCGATATAAGATTGAGATCTGGAAATATCGAAAACTACCGAGGTGGCTTTTAATATTCTAAATATCGTAGAAATTAAGATGATAATTGCAATAATACCAAAAATTGTGAAGAAGATTGTGTCTATTTGTAATAATCGGTGCATAAGCACATCGATGGGAAGCAAATATAAAAATGGAAGGCTTCCCCAATTTACGATACTTATAGCATCGAAATTATGAATATGAACACGCCTGAAATATGCAAACAATCTAATTAGTAATGAAACTATATATAAACAAATCAAAAACAATACAGAAAATACAATCATTCCGACAGCGGGCATCCATATAATTTCATATATATATTGTTGCAATGATATGCTAGGAATAATTAAGTTCATCAAAAAGCTAAAAGCTTCATTTGTGCGATAAAAATATGCTATTGATTCAAAAAATATCCCAAAACTAAGGGAATTGAAAATGCCAATTACGTAAGTATAAGATGGGGATAAAATTCTTTGATCGCGTATATCGGAATAAAAATTGAAGGGACGCAAAGCAGCTCGCGTAAAATATTCCTGAAATCGTTTGAAACGGGAAAAAATAAATAAAAACAAAATTAAAAGTAGAAAACTAACTATTATAAAAATATATTCAGTGGTTGAAAAATTACCAATATCAATAATGGTATCTCTTTCTTCATTAAATAAAGACTTCAATACATTAAACGAAGATTTGATTTTGCCAAAAATATCTACAACCCCACTTGAAGATACTGGATCTTCAATATAACGAGTTGTAAGAACTGGTTTTTGTGTTTGATAATCGTCAAAATTAAGGATAGCACAGCCAAAGCCGTTATTTACCAGAGAAATTTTATATAAGTTAGCAAAATAATAGCTTTGGAATTCAACGCTTAAAGGGTCGGAATAACCATTATGATTATCATTCTGAATAGGAACACCAAAGCTCATTACCAAGGGGATTGGTGCAACTCTATTACGTAAATTTGTATAATCTGCATTAATTTTTTCAAAACTTTGTCTTGATACATATTCTTTGAAAAATAGAAAATCCATATTATCGAAATTCACATTTGGAGATGTAGGATAAACAATACGATAAATAAACCAATCAGTTTCCTTTTTAATATCATTTAAAATGTGGTTTAAATAAGCAGAATATTCGGGAGAGGAATCATCCAAACCTTCACCAATTGAGACTCCAACAATACAAGGATGAAAAGAATTAGTATTGATAAAGCCCTTGATTTGATTAGATAAATTTGTCTGCAATACTTCTTTGCCCAGAAGATTTGCTTCAGTATTATATAAAGGTAATTCAATAAGTGCAAGCAATCCGTATCGATCGCATAAAGAAAGAATATACGAATTTGGAAAATGATAACGAAAAATTATCGTATTAGCACCAAGAATTTTTAATTTTTTAAAATCCTCTTCAATCTTTTTTAGAGAAAGAAAGTACCCATTTTGTCCAAAATTTTCAATATAATTTACAGCCTTAAATTGAAAATCTTGATTATTTAATGAGAACTTTGATGAATTTCCATTTTTTTCAATGCTAAAAGTACGGAAAGCGCAAGTTGCAGAATAATTATCAAGCAAATTATTATTTGCAAAAATATTAGCAGATATTTCATAAAGATTTGGATTATCCATTGACCAAGATCTAACATTTTGCAAATTAAAAGTATAATTTTGAGTGATAGTCCGTTGGGAGCTAATTCTAAAAGGAATTCTATCAGATTGTGCAATAGTTAGTCCTGTGGATTTGTCTATTACATTGATTTGTAATGCATAATCTTTTGTTAATCCTGTGGTTCTATTTGAATCAGATTGAGAAACTTTAGCTAATCTATCTAAATCGGTGGAACTGATGGCAATCTTTGTCTGAAGAATCACAGAGGAAAAATCACGGTTGATTTTAGTTTTATAAGATATTGAATTGATTTTCAATTGTGGGTAGCCAATTAATAATATACTTCGCTGCATACCTAATGTTTGAAGCGGGGCATAAATATCATTAGAAAAATATGAAAATTTGTTGGATCTTGTAATAGAAATTTTTAGTGTGTTGTTTGATGGAAGCAAAGTACTTTTTGGAATTTGAATCGAGTTTCTCAAATAATTCGATACGAATTTCCCAACAAATTGTTCATTAACATAAACTTCTGCTTCATAATTAAAGCCAAGAAAATCCAATTCCCATTCATAAGAATTAAGCAATGATCTATCAATGGAGAAATTTCGTTGAAGGACAATTTTATTACCGTTTGGAAATGATGAGGGAATATTAATTCTATCAAGGAAACCACCATCAATAGATACATCCCATAAACCGTCAAGGCTATAAACAAAGCGTGTTTTTGATGAAACTAATTCCTTCAATTGCTCATCTGAAATTGTTGAAGCAAATAAATATGTTGAATTTGCTAATACAATAAAAACAAGACATTTGCAAATAAGTGCGAATTTTTTCATAGAATTTGTTTTTATGCAATAATCAAAAAAATAAAATTAGCAAATTAATAGAAATCAATTTTGTAATTATTTATTTTTTTGAAATATTTAACAATTGGTTATTTTGCTTAAATTTGTAATGTTAAAAAAATTAATAATTATTTTATTTGATAGTGAAAGATCTTTTTGATATAAAGCAATACATAATATTTTTATCCCTTTTAATATTATTTACGAATGTTGTATTTGCTGATAATAAATATCCCCAGAGTTTGGAAATTTTGCAAGCTTTTGAGGGTGGGCAATTGCTTTATGACTCGACATATCAAATTTCTTATTTTATCAAACCAAATTGGGAAAGTTCTCAAGATGTGATTACTTTATGGCGCGGAATTGAGAAATCTAATTCGATTGGAATCCCACTGGGCAATTACCAGATAATCAATGCTGTAGTAATGCCAGGTAAATTGATGATGCTAGTTCATGATTTTGATAAATCATATTTGCAATTGTATGACAGCACATTAAATATGATTTGCTCAAGCCAATTTCCCGAGGATTTAACAATTAATCCAAATACATTAAAAATTAGATTTGAAAATGATTCTACACTTTATATATTATATTTAGAAAATTTTTATAAAATAAACATCACTAATAATTTTATTAATATCTTAAAAATTGCAACTCAAATATCTGATTTTGAAATTATAAAACAAAATCCTCCCTTCAATCTTGCATTGCTTGAAAATCATAATGACCGGGGAATTCTTGTTATTCTTGATAATTTTCTCAATCCACTTTCAAGCATAAACTTAAATATTGGTTTAATTAATGAATTGCAACAGATTGGCAATTATATTATAATTAAAAGTTCATATCAAAATTCCAATTCAACGTTGATTAATATTTTTAGCTTAAACAGTAAGAAAATGCTTACCTCAAAATATTTTGAAACTGATTTACCAAATATCGCGTTTGGATTAGATAATCACAATATAAAAATCTATTGGATTAGCAATAATAAAGGTAAGTATTTTTTAAATTTGACGATTTTTGCAATTCCTGATAATCAATTCACATATAAACAAACTGAATTGCCTCGTCAAATTTTTGAACCGCAAAAATTGCAATCAGATATTAAAAATGTGTTTATATGCTTTCGCAATGCTATATTAATAAGTGATGGAAATGGAAAGATAAATTCCTTTGATTTTGTGGAACTTGGCAATAAATTTGGGGAAAATTTTGAATTACAGCAATTAAATAATCATCTAATTATTCATTCGAAGTACTATTCTGAGATTTACAAAATTAAAAGCAATCAATTTTGGTGGCTCAATCGTTTTGCAAGCACACTTTGGACATATATTATCCCAATTTTGTTATTAATAATAGCGGTAATATTTATAAGGTTATATTCAAAGGAACGAAAGCTTTTTAAAGAATTTATCAATTTCCCTAGTATTGGAGCAATATTCATTATTAATCATAGGGGTGAATTAGAAATTGCAAATCAAAATGCAAAAGACCTACTATCACTTGACCAATCCATACTGTTAGGCAAGCCTTTTGAAACATATTGCACAGTTGAATTTGCAAAACCTATTTATGAATTTTACAAACATTTTGAAGAAATTAAAGAAAGTTTCTCACAGCGAATTTCACTCCATAAACCTGAAGGCACCCTTGAATATGTATTTAATATATCTCCCGAATGGTCAATAACAGGAAAATTTGAAGGGGCAATTATCATTGCATTTAATATTACAGAAGAAATTGAGCGAAAGCGTCTTTCCAATTGGGCTCAGCTTGCTCACGATATGCAAACAAATTTGGCAATAATTAAATTGAATACCGAGCAACTGAGAAGTCAAGGAAATCCTGAATCATTGACATTAGTAAATAGAATATATAATCAGGTATTAATTCTTCAGAAACGCGTTCGTGATATTGTCACGGTCGGCCGTTCATCAAATCTCGAGATAATCCAAACAAATTCGTTGGATTTGCTAAATGAAGTTTCTTCAGAATTTGACGAAAGTTTATTTCCAAATGTTGAAATTGCAATATCCGCAAATGAATTTCAAATATATTGCGATAAGCCCAAACTTGTGCGTGCTTTGCGAAATGCTATTGAAAATGGAATTAAAGCATTGCCAGAGCAAAAAGGAAAAATTGAAATTTCAGCTTATCAAGAAGGCAGATTTACGTGTTTTAGCATCAAAGATAATGGCAAAGGTATGGATGAAGAAGTGCGAAAGAAAATGCTTACCCCTTATTTTACAACATCAAAAGATGGAACAGGATTTGGAATTGGAACTTTAATTATTCAAGAAGTTGTGGAATTGCATTCAGGAACACTTGATATTAAATCTAATACCAGTCAGGGAACTGAATTAATTATAAAAATTCCAAATCACTTAAAAAAACTTGTTCTACATTAAAAAAATAATAAAAATGTTTTAATGTGAAATTCCATTAATAGGAATTTCACATTAATTCTGTTTTATTAGGAAATTTTAATTTTTTTCAAATTTTTCAACAATATTCCCGAAACCCGAGATTGTAATTTCAGGAACATCTGGATTTGTCGTGCGTAATACAATTTTGCATAATAATCGTGTTCCTTCCTCCCCTGCTTTGGGAGTATAATCAGCTTCAAGAGCAAAATTTTCACCTGGTTTAATTTCGTCACCTGCTTTAATATTGACTTTCAAATCTTTGGGGGTTACTTCAACTGATTTTATTTTAATGCTTTGGTCAGAAGTATTATTCAACACCATTTTGGCAATGGATTGTTCTCCTACTATAAGGTTAGCGAAATTCAGGAAATTTGGAAAAAGTGTTAATGGTCTGACAACAAATGCATTTAATGAAATGTCGATATTTCTATTTAATGGGTCATTTGAATGTACTGATATAGTTTTATTCACTTTCCCTGTATAAGAAGAAATATTGAATGTAATTGGCAATTGAGCAGTATCTCCTGGTGCAATTTCTGTTTTGGTCAAGGGTGATGTAGTGCATCCACAAGAAGGTGATACGGAGTAGATTTTTAACGGTTCATTTCCAATATTTTTTAATATCATAGTAGTGTGCAAAACTTGTTCAGAGCTTTTAACTCTACCCCAATCATAAGTGGCATTATTTGAGATTTCAATCTTAGGTTGTGCTTGTAAATAAGCGCTCATTAATACAAACATCCCTATAGCAATAATCTTTTTCATATTATCTAATATTTTTTTAATTATAACGAATAAGTAAATTATGAATTTTTTAATTTTCTAAATATATATTAGAATGTCTTCTTATATTTCTCATTCTTCTTTCCTAAAGACAACAATTAGAACAATTCCTAATGCAAAAGAAATAAGCGAAATAATTCCACAGGATTTAAATGCATCTGATTGATATTTCATCTCAACTGTATGATTTCCAGCAGGGATCTCGATTGCTCGGAATGAATTATCAGCTTTATAAATCTTAACTTTTTTGCCATCAATATACCCTTTCCAATCCGGATAATACATCTCACTAAATATCATTATAGCATTTTTCTCGGATTGCACATTATATTTCAGATGATTTGGTTGATAATCAAGGCATTTGACCGATTTAGAAAATTCTGTTGTATCATTATATTGCTTGATATTAATTCCCGTAACATCCTGTAATAGAATTGTTTTTGAATAATCAATCTTATGCTGCCTCATATACTCGCTTGATTGATCTTCAGGAATATAATTTGCATTTCGAACTAGTTGAGGGGTTTTCCATCGGTCAATATTTTCATAAAATGATACTGTGCCACGTATTGAATCAATTTTCAAATCATATTTTACATTCATCATTCGTAAAATACCCTCCCATGGAAGTGGAATAGTCGCAACCCTCATCACAAGTGGATTATAGCCTTCCATCATCATAATTTTGCTTACCATACCTTGATTTCTTTTTACCGCCATAAAAGGTGGGTTATAGATGCGTGTTTTAACTCTAAAAGGATCATCAGGAATTTTAGGACGCATAAATTCCTTCATCTCGGGTGAAATTGCATATTGAATCTCAGGATTTTCTTTGCTCTCCAAGAATGGTGTTCCTTGTATATATAAGTCAAGGAAAATAAATATAATTAGAAATACACCAACAACACCTGACTTTAAATTACCTCGATAATAAAGAAATAAAGTAAAATATCCAAGCAAAGCAAAGATAAATGGTGCAATTGCCATACTTTGAGTTTTTGATGAATATTGATCGGGAATACCAACAATTGCTTGCAAAATTCCTACTACACCAAGAAATGCAATAATAATTATTATTCCGCCAATAATATTGAGCTTTCGTAAAAATTCCCTTGACTTTAAATTTGATTTAATCCAATCAAAAGCAAAGCCCGAAAATATACTCAGCCCAAATACAGAAAATGTCATCATTCTCACCGGATTTCTGAATGTTCCAAATAACGGCAAGGCATAAAAAATACGATGTATTATAAAGTATTTACCCAATGCAAAAAGAAATCCAAAAATAATCCAACATATTAGGAACCATTTAAATGAATCTTTTTTGCCTAAGAATAATCCAAGCAATCCCATCATTAATGGAATTACTCCAAAATATATTGCAGTTTCCCAATAGAAGTAATTTTTGACTTGTTCAGTTTTTCCATCGAACTCATCTTCAAGCACCATTGGAACATCAGTTTTATTATTCGCATCATAATATCCATAAATTTTTGGCAAAACAAGGGTTAAAATTTGCTTGTATTGTAAAGAATTTTCAGAAGATTTTTCATAGGTTGAACTTGCTCGTATTGCCTGTCCCGCAAGCACTTGCGATGGCATCAATTGGACAAGAAATATACCCACAGCAATAATAAATGTAAGCACCCCTGATAAAATGTACTTACCTGTAACTCTATTTTTCTCGGATTTCTTTATCAACCTTGCAATTAAATCCCAAAGGAAATATGTTCCAAAAAATAATGCAAAATATAGTGTAATTTGTGGATGTCCTGAGAGCATTGTCAAACCAAATATCAATCCTGCAATAGCGCCATCTTTTATACTTGAATTATGAAGAGCTTTTAAGAAAAAGTAAAAAATCAATGGCAGCCAAGTCAGATGGAATACAATCATTGGATGGATTATATGCAGAACAATTGGGAAAGCAAATGAAAATGAAATTGCTACTATTATAGATCCCCAGAAGCTAATTTTTAAATATCGAGAAAGTATATAAGTATTAAATTGGGCAAAGAAAAAATGTATAATTACGATAAACTGCAAAATCCATATTGGTAATAATCCATTTTCATTAACAAATAGCGATAATAATAAATTAAAGGGATAAAAAAATCCAACTTGAATATCAGCAAAAAATGGCATCCCACCAAGTGAATAGGGATTCCAAAATGGGAAGCTACCGTGAGCGAATTCCCGTGCCGCGTAAGTCCTAACAGGATAGACATATTCAACAAAATCTTCCCAGAAAAAGCTATTTCCAGAAATTTGCGAAAAAAAGAAAATTAATGTTGTTAAAAGAAATAATCCAACTACAATCCAAAATTTCTTTTGAAAAATAGAATTATCAATAATTTCATTCTTTATTGGAGCAGCGGGTGGTGCTGCTGTTTTCTTTGGTAATGGTTTACTTTGTTTCATAATTTATACCTTTTTAGCAACTACTAAAATAGACAAACCAAAGGGAAATTTAATACGTGGAATGAAAAATTTTTCCCATAGAAATACGGTTTTAAATATCTTATCAAGGAATCCTGGAACTGGATCAACGGGATCAGGATTTTTATTTTTTTTATTAAATAAATTGTCATAAATTCTTTTTATTGCTGAAAATGGAAATAGCAATGTATTGAAATATGTCGAATATTCAATTTCAAAATTATGACGTTTCAGAAGCGAGACAAAATCCTTTTTTTTATATCGGCGATAATGCTTATGCAGGACATCGTGTTCGCTCCATAACCATTTATAAGCAGGAACGGTTGCTATAAGCCAACCATTTTGTGGTAGTGTGTTGTAAATTTGTTCGACAATCGCATCATCATTTTCAATATGCTCTATAACATCGAGTATGGTAATTGCTTGAATATTATAGTCAATAGTGGGGAATTCATCCAAAGTGCCAAGGAACAATTTTTCAATTCCCCGCTTTTTGCAATATTCAATGGCAATTGGAGAAGAATCAAGTCCGATTGCATCATATTTTTCCAAAAGCATTTTTGTAAATCCTCCTGTACCGCAGCCAACATCGAGGATCTGCTGATTTGGTGCAATTTTGACAAATTTATTTAAAATATCTATGACAATACGATTTCGCGCAATGAACCACCAATAAGAATCTTCGAGTTTATAATTAGTATGATAGACAATTTCTTCCACTGATATGTGTAAATAAAAATATGCAAATTAGCAGTTTTTAAGAAAATAGGGAAAATTTTTGTGGAATAATTCTCCTCGCTTATTATTGTGTGTGCCTGCACCATCTTGGTGCAGAATTCCCCCTTATCAAAGAGGGCAGGGGGATGTCTCAATTCCCCCTTAAAAAAGGGGGGAGGGGGATGTCTCGCAGAGGGCTGAAGACCTCTGTTGCATAACCTATATACATTGCAACGGAACACACGTAGGGGCAATTCATGAATTGCCCCTACAGGATGTAGAGACGCAAAATTTTGCGTCTTTACAGTGCCAATTCCCCCTTATCAAAGGGGGCAGGGGGATGTCTCAATTCCCCCTTATCAAAGGGGGCAGGGGGATGTAAATGAACAAGGAGTCGTAGGGGCAATTCATGAATTGCCCCTACAGGATGTAGAGACGCAAAATTTTGCGTCTCTACAGTGCTGTTGCGTATTCCGGGCTAATTGCAACAGGTGGTTTTAGCCACCTGAAAGGATGCTTTTGCCTACATAATTCAATTTTTTAATATATATCCTATATAATCATTCATTTTCAATCATTGCTGATAATATTGATATACCTTTTATTGCTGCGGTTTCAGCTCGCAATCGTCGGGTTCCAAGGTTCCAGCGATGAAGATGTTCAATTTTCCCGATTGCCTCTAATTCTTTTGCCGAAAAACCTCCCTCACATCCCACAAACAGAATACTATCTTGCTTGATCATTTCTTCTAATGGATTTTTTCCTTTCTCATCAAGCAATATTGGGATTAATGCCTTATTATAGTTTAAAATGAAGGATGACAATGATTTTTCTAATTTAATTGAAGGAAGTACAGAACGATGGGATTGCTTTAATGCTGCTATTGCTTTGTTTTTTAACCTTTCTTGTTGGATATTGAATTTCTGAGAATAATCGCAATGTATGATTATTATTTCCGTGACCCCAAGTTCTACAGCTTTTTCAATTAGAAATTCCAATTTTTCTCTATATTGAATTTGACATATTGCAATTGTAATACTGTGCTTCAGTTCCCCATAATTTGGCAAGTATTCTATTGGTACAATCAATGGTTCTCTATTATTAAATTCGACTCTTGAATGTGTAATGAGCCCTTTCCCATTTGAAACAAAGATATCCTCCCCCTCTTTAAGCCGAAGCACTTTTAAATGCTTTAGCTCATCTTCAGGTAATTTTATGATACTATTATTTTGATTAAAATCAGGACAATATAAACATTCCATATTTCTTTTATGCTTAATTATAAAAAGTTCAGAGTTTCAAGCAAAATCAAGATAATTTAGCTCAAAAATTCAAAACAATTTATTACGAAATTAAATTATTTAAATAAAATGAAAATTTTCTCTTTATATTTCAATGATTTTTCTTAAATTTGTTTTTCTAGTAAAATTGAAAAATCAAATTTTGTTTAATAAATAAAATGGATATACAATGACAAAAGCAGAAATAGTCGATGAAATTTCAAAAGTAACAGGTCTTTCAAAGATTGATACAAAATTAGTTGTTGATGGTGTATTAGATACAATTAAAGAAGCAGTATCTTCAGGAAAACGAATAGAATTGAGAGGCTTTGGCGTTTTCAAATCGAAAACTCGCAAACCAAGAATGGCACGTAATCCTAAAACAGGTGATAGTGTTCCTTTAAAAGAGCGAGCAGTTCCTGTGTTCAAACCTTCCCCTGAATTTTTAAAGAAAGTTAACGAAAATTTAAATTCTCATCAATCTCACAAATAAAGAGGTAAAAAATGCCGTGTGGAAGGAAAAGAAAACGTCATAAAATGGCAACACATAAAAGGAAAAAACGTCTACGTAAGGATCGTCATAAAAAACGCAATCGTTAATTTTCTTTTATGGAATACAATAATACGAGGGGAGATTTCTCCCAATTCAAAACCGATGAAAGAATTAAAAGAATCAGGCAAGTTCTCGAATCAAGACAGCCTGATTTTTCTTTAATTCTTGAAAATGTTTATGATCCTCATAATCTTTCAGCTGTAATTCGCTCTTGCGATTCTGTTGGCATTTATGAAGTTTGCTTATTATATCATAGTGGACAAAAAATGCCAAAGCTTTCTTACACAAGTAGCTCATCTGCTATAAAGTGGATACAATTTAAAGTTTTTAGTAATATATCAGAATGTGTCGATTATGTTCATTCCCAAGGAAAAAAAATTTATACTACAAAACTCAATACAAATGCGGTTCCTCTCTATGAAATTGACTTTACTCAACCTATTGCTCTTGCATTTGGTAATGAACATTCGGGTATTTCCGATGAATTATTTATGCAAGCTGATGGTAATTTTTTAATTCCACAAGTTGGGATGGTGCAAAGTCTCAATATTTCGGTTGCTGCTGCAGTTTCTTTATATGAAGGCTATAGACAACGTTTTGAAGCAGGATATTACTCATCTCCACGTTTAGAACCACAAGAAATAGAAAATCTTATAAAAGAATGGTCAGCTAAATAATTTTTTATTGATTTGCTACTTTTAATGCTTCATAAAGCACTTCTTCTGACCTAACAGGATATTGTAATTGCTTTTCAATGCTTTTAGCTAGTGTATCGCTTAGAGAATATATAGGGACATTGTTTTTTAGTAGCATTATTGTTGGCAATGAATTTATATGAATTATATTTTGATACGGGTGATTATTTGAGATAGAATTCATAACAAGTATCTCATAGCGATTTTCGGGGAAATTGCACATTCGCAAAATTTTAATAATTTCAGCAAATTGCTGACTTGCGGATGCACACGGACCACAAGATTTTACGAAAAATAGAAAATATTGTGAATTTGAATCAAGCAATGGTTTTATTTCATTGAAAATTGTTGTATCAGGCTGATATGTTGCCATAACTGACCCAATCCAATCATAACCGGGAAGTTCGGAAAGTGAATTTAATGACATTTCAATTGCATTTGGTTGAATGCTATTATCATCACAGGAAATAGTAAAAAACAATAGGCAAAAAGCTGCAGCAATAATTATGTTCTTCATTTTTATCTCAAAATTTTGCAAAAAAATAATTTGCAATTTACAAATTTTTTTTATTTTTCAATTTATGTGCGAAATTATAATTAATTAATTAATTTTGTATTTTAATCAAAAATTATATGGAAGAAAATCAGATAATTCAAGTCGAAGAAAAGGACAAGTATGTTATTTTGCATCTTTTTGGGAAATTTGTCTCCGAAGATGAAGCTAGAATTTTAAAATCTTACCTAGAAAAATATGCTACCCAGAAAAATAATCGAGTAATTCTTGATTTTACTTATGTTATGTATTTCAGTTCCCTTTCTCTCGGTATACTTGCCAAAGAAGATGAACAATATACATTGAATCAAGGTAAATTGGTAATAACCAATGTACCCGAAATATTGAAAAATATTTTCAATCTTACAAAATTGAGTTCAATTCTAAATATTGTTGATACACTCGAGGATGCTGAAAAAGAAGTTTTAAGTTAATGAAACCTCAAAAATTATACGATGAACTTAGCGAAATTGCTATGTCTTTAGGTTATAAAATCCGCAAAGATACAGGTAACTTCAAAAGCAATAATTGTATTCTAAAAGATGAAAAAATAATAATCCTAAATAAATACGTATCTATTGAAGGGCATAATTCTACCCTTGCAAAAGCAATTTATGATGCAAATTATGAAGATATTTTCCTAAAACCAGTAATACGTGACTATATTGACCAAATAGCAATTATTGAGAAAACACAAGTATCTAGCTCATCGCAATAAACTTAAAATATGATAACTTCAACTGCTTCTATTATGCAATAGAATTAATTAATAATTCTCTGCAAGCTTTTCAGCTGTGTTTCGTTTCCCATGAACAACATTAGGTGGAACAAATGTGATAGATGGTTTTACTCTTTTCTCAAATTCAGATCTAAATTTTGTAACAAATCCTCTTACTGGCCAAGCCGCTGCATCGCCAAGGGCACAAATTGTTCGAGCTTCAATATTATTTGCAACTGATACTAATAAATCTAAATCCTTTGATGTAGCATTACCCGCTACGATTCTATTTAAGATCTTTTCCATCCAACCAGTTCCTTCTCTGCAGGGTGTACATTGCCCACAAGATTCATGATGATAAAAATGTGCAATACGTTGTGTAACTTTTACTAAATCGGTATCTTCATCCATCACTATAACTCCACCTGTTCCGATATGAGTTTGCAATTTTGATAAAGAATCTTCATCCATATTGGCAATTTCAACTTCTTCTGCAGTCAAAGGTGGCATTGATGTTCCACCTGGTATCACTGCTTTAATCTTTTTGCCATTTCGAACACCCCCACAAATATCATAAATCAAGTATTTTAAAGGAATTCCTGTTGGAAATTCATAAACACCAGGTTTATTAATATGCCCACTTACTCCAAATAGTAAAGTACCTGGCTGTCCTGGAGCACCTATTTTAGCATATTCATCAGCACCAATTTTGAAAATAGCAGGTACATTTGTTATTGTTTCAACATTATTTACTGTTGTTGGTTTGCCCCATAATCCATAAGATGCAGGAAAGGGTGGCTTTACCCGAGGATAACCGCGCTTGCCTTCTATTGATTCCATCAAAGAAGTTTCTTCTCCGCAGACATAAGCACCAGCTCCTTTATGGATATATATATCAAAACTGAAATCCATACCAAATGTTTCTTTCATCTTGCTACCAACAAAACCGCGTTCATAAGCATCATCTATTGCCTTTTGCATAAGCTTTATCCACTTGTGATATTCTCCACGAATATAAATATATGCAGCTTTAATTCCCATTGCATATCCCGCAATCAATATACCTTCAATTAATTGATGAGGATTATACTCGAATATTTGTCGGTCCTTAAATGATCCCGGCTCGGATTCATCGCCATTTACTGCAAGGTATTTTTCTGAATTATTGCTATTGCCTTTTGGCATAAAGCTCCATTTCAGTCCTGTAGGAAATCCTGCACCACCACGACCACGAAGTTTGGATTTTTTTACTTCATTTATAACTTCGTCTTGTGATAATTTTAATACTGAGCGAAATGTTTCATAACCGCCATTTGCAATATAGACATCTATATTTGATAGATTTTCTATATTGGGTAAAATTAGTTTTGGAAATTCTTGTGTCATTTTTTTCTTTTGAAAATATTACAAATTTACGAGATTTTTATGAATTTTTGGAAACTTATTTCCAATAAATAATGATGACATTCATTATTTCAAAATATTATTTATTTTGTTCTTTTATTGCTGTTGGATCTGTAGCCCACAAAAGCTTTGCCCTTAAAACATCGTAATATGAACTTTTCATTGGCTTTATTAGCTTAACTTTAAATTCTGCAAGATTGATAATAATTTCCTCATTATTTTTTAAAATTTTTTCAACTTGTCCATCGGCAACAAATTTGACTTCATTTGTTGGGGATTCTGTTATTATCCTTATTTGATGTTCATCTGGCATAACAAGAGGTCGAAATGTTAATGAATGCGGAGATATTGGCGTTATACAAATTACACGGGATGATGGGGCAATAATTGGTCCCCCACAAGCAAGAGAATATGCGGTAGAACCTGTTGGTGTTGTGATGATTAATCCATCGGCACGGTAAGACCCCACAAAATGTTCATCGGAATATGTATGCAAAGTAATCATTCTCGACGATGAAAGCTTTTCAACCACAAAATCATTTAAAGCATATATTGCCTCCCCATCTAATTGAGTGTGTAGCATTGTTCTATCGACTACTCGATAATTCCCTGTTATTAAGTCATTTATTGCTTGGTCTATCATTATATTAGAATATTCTGCAAGAAATCCAAGCTTGCCAACATTTATGCCCAATATTGGTATTTCGCTTTTGCAGACATATCTAACAGCGGATAATATTGTGCCATCTCCACCAAATGTCATTACAGCATCAGCATATTTATCAAAATCGCCTAATGCAATCGCATTAACATATTTTTTGTATTCTTCTGAAAAATGCTCATATAAGTCAAAACTTACATAAGTCTTTAGGTTTTTTTCAAAAAATGCTTTTGATACATATTGCGCAAGTTCTATTGCTTCTTTTCTCTTTTGATTTTCAAATAATGCAACTTTTTCCATTCTGTAAAATTGAAAAAAACTAAATTAGTCAAATTTTGAAGATTAATAAAAATGATATATAAACAAAGAGATAAATTTATAATTTAAATTACGATTTAAATTGCGGGTTCTGGGGATTGGAGACAAGGGACTAGCTGTGTACCTGTAACATCATATCAGCAGAGCACCGTAGAGACGCAAAATTTTGCGTCTCTACATTTTCTTGTAGGGGCAATTCATGAATTGCCCCTACAAATGCCCCAATGTGTGTTCCGTTGCAATGTAAATAGATTATGCAAAAGAGGGCTTTAGCCCTCTGCGGAACATCCCCCTCCCCCCTTTTTTAAGGGGGAATTTGCAACAGTTGGCTTTAGCCACCAGCAATGTTTTGCCACACAATTATGTGTGCCTGAACCATCCTGGTTCAGAATCTCCACTGAACACCAAATAGCCACACCTTGTTCAATATGCAGAGGACTGAAACCCTATGGTACATCACCTGTCCCTGCTTTGTGCAACAGACAGCTTTAGCCCTATGTTATGTAGGAACATCCCCCTCCCCCCTTTTTTAAGGGGGAATTTGCAACAGGTGGGTTTAGCCACCTGCATTGTTTTACCATTTCTTGTACACCCGGAGGGACTCGAACCCTCAACCACTTGATCCGAAGTCAAGTACTCTATCCAATTGAGCCACAGGTGCATCTAATTATTTTTTACGCCATTTTACGTCGTAATAACCGGGCCTTTCTTCTATTGCTTTTTTAAAGAACTCATCCCCATATCCAACGCCCTTTGGATTTCTACCATTACCAACATTTACATCATTTATATATCCATCATTATATTTCACTACAAGCGTTTTCCAAAGCTCACGCCATCTTTCTACCGTCATTTCTGCTTGCGAGTATGAATAATCTGTTAAAAATTCAATTGCTAAATTCTTATCCTTCTGATAAAGATCCACTGCTGCTTTTTCTATTGACGGTTGATATGCAAAAAACTTATTTTCCAATTGCGATTGTACTATTTGAATATCTTTAATAATATATGAATATTTTGTATATGCAAGATTTGCTACAAGATTGAATACCCAAAATGCACTGGAAAAATCAAATTCCTTTATGCTTCCACCTGTAAATGATTTTGGAGGTCGTGTCATCGAACAATATAGCGGCATATACACATTTGAATAGTTATCATCTACGCCATACCAAAAAACTCCCGCAATTTCCCTTGGCAAAAATGACCGCATCTGTGATACAAATGAGAATGCACATTGTTGAGACGATATAGGCCTTTCCCAAGCATAAGTCGTTGTATCGCCTGTTATTTTCCATTCGAGGGGTTTCCATCTATATGGATTCCCGAAAGGTCCCGCAGCAATTCCTTTTGTCATATCATAAGGAGTGCCTTCAAAATGGTCACGAATTAATGAAATTACGTCTTGAACCGATAGTTTTTTATCAGGTTTTATATAAAGTGGATATGGCTTTGCCCCCTCTACTGCTCTCCAATAATCATCTGATAAATTTAGCGATGGTGCTGCTCTGCGGAATAAGCTCCATATTCTTCCCTCGCAAACAAGCAATGTTGAAGGATCATTTGGAGAATAAGCACGCTGAAAGCTAAATTTTCCATCAGTTTTGGGATTATAATAATTATGTTTTATTGCGAAATCAATTACATCTTTCGAGTACAAACAGTTTTCAGGATCATTTAGTGGAAAATCTTGTATGCGTGATTGATTAGCGTGCGCCGAAATATAACCGTCAGGAATACGCACTGCTACCCATACTGCACCTTTTTCCCAAGGACCTTTTGAAATCATTTCCATTATCCATACTTCATTTGGGTCAGCAACCGAAAATGACTCGCCCGAACTGTAATAGCCATACTCTGCAACTAAATCGGTCATTATTTTTATTGCTTCTCTAGCTGTTTTTGCACGTTGCAATGCTAAATACATAAGCGAACCATAATCAACACGTGCAGTGGTATCTATTAGCTCTGTGCGTCCTGTGAATGTAGTTTCGCCAAGGCTTACTTGATATTCATTAATATTCCCAATTACCCCATAAGTATGTGGCACTTGCTTGATTTTCCCAAGATGTTTGCCTGTATCCCATTCATATACATCAACAGAATCCTCTTTATGATCCATTGGCGATTTATAATAAAGTGGGTCCATAAATCCACCTGCATCAGCATTATATGTAATCATAGTTGAGCCGTCAACAGTTGCCCCCTTCGATACCAAAAGATTTGTGCAAGCAAAGCTGCTATTTAAACTTATTAGAAAATATATAGCAATAATTAAAAAGTATTTTTTCATAATGAAATATAGTGTATTTGAAAATTTAAAATTTTCAAATTAAGAAATCTCAAAAAAATAGCAATATATGGTATGTAGAGACGCAAAATATTGCGTCTTTACACGCTAAAATAACATTTCAATAAATTCTACCAATGTAATCCATTTATTTCCGCTAAATATGTCCAATTTTCCAAGCTTTTCTAGAATTATATCGTAGCGATGCTGTGTATTATTCAAACTTGTTACAATTTCTTCAATTTCATTATTATTCAAATAATCAGATTTAATTGCAAAATCCTCTATAAATCCATTTTTTACTCTAAAATATATTGTGGAAGGAGCATCCTTGCTCCTTATTGAATCGTTAGCACTTATGCTCCTTATTTCATTTCTAAATTCATAATTTCCAAAATAAGCATAATTCCATTCCCATTTTGAATATTTTTCTTCAACAAGCTTATTGATTTGTGCAAGGTCCCTGTTATTTAATGTATATTCTTTAATATCTGTATATTCTTTTTGCAAAAATTCAATAAGCAAATTTTCAAATTCTTCAATTGACATTTGCTGTTGCAATACATCAGAAAGATTTATTACTTTTGATGGCACAGATTTTACAGCGTGGTCCTTATATTTATCCGATACCTGTAATGAATTTCGGAGATTATCAAAATTTGTGTTAAATAGTAATGTCCCGTGATGCAAAACGCGATTTTTGAAAATATGTTCGGCGTTTCCTGAGAATTTTTTCCCATTGACTCGCAAATCATTATGTCCCTCAAATTTTGCTGAAACACCTAATTCATTGAGGAAATTTATCACAGGTAAAGTAAATCCCTCAAAATCTGAAAGATTCTCATCGAGTTTATTTTGAATAAATGCAAAATTTAAATTTCCTAAATCGTGATATACCGCCCCTCCTCCACTAATTCGCCTAATTACAGGAATTGAATTCTCCCTAACAAATTGAAAATTGACCTCACTATATGCATTCTGATGTTTTCCAATGATAATTGATGGAAGATTTCTATAAAGAAATATAATATTATCATTGAAATTCTTAAAGAAATATTCTTCACTTGCGATATTAAAATATGGGTCGAAAATTTGATTATGAATTAAAAGCACAATTGTTATTTAAAATATTATATACAAAATTAAAAAAATCCTTCCCCTACTATTGCTGAGGAAGGATTAATATTAGAGGAAAAAATATAATGAAAACTTCTTTTCTTTTTTTTTATTTAGATTTTGGAGTAATAACATAAACTTGAACGGTGCGTGATAATTGCCTGCCCGTTGGTGTATCGTTATTGAATATTTGAACCCCTTCACCTATACCAAAAGTTTCATATTTCACGTTCTTAACCTTGCCTGCAATATACTTTTGCACATTATTTGCGCGGCGTTGAGCAAGTTTCTTATTATAATCTTCATCGCCAATTCTATCGGTATACCCATAAATTTGGACAGTCGAATTTGCTTTTATAGCAGGGATTACATATTGGTCAATTGTTTGCTTATCTTTATCGTTAATCACATCGCTATCAAAATCGAATAATACAAGGCTGAATTTCGAGATACTTCTATCAGGCAAATCTTCTGACTTTTTCCGAGTAAAAGATATAAAATCAACGGGTATAGAACCCTCAACCCCTTTTTTTAATCCCGACATAGTTTCGACATTGAATTGATAATCTATTGGCACTTGTGCAGCTTTTAGCAAATTTGGTGCGATTTGCCATGAAATATGTGATGGATAGCCGCTTCCAACAAATCGTTTCAATTGAGTTCCACTTTGGAAATAAATTAATTCCCAGTTTAGAATTGTGTCATTTGTAACAATATTGGGATAAAATTCAATGAGTGCAGGATCAGCAACACGTTCTCTTTCACTCGTGACTATTATAGGTTTCAGGATTTCTGGGTTTGTTGACGAAATCTCAGCACGGCAATTTTCTGCATCGCCATCAGGATCAGCTTTTGAGGATGGTTTGGCTGGCAAACCTCCTGCAACCACCGTAATTTTATTTGGATCCGCGTTATAATTTGCAACAAGATAATTACGAACAAAATCGCCTCTCTCTTTTGCAAGGTATTTTTGATTATTCTTAAGTTCATTTGAATTTATTGTTCCTGTTACGGTTAGATTTGTTCCTGGATTGCTTTTCAATCGACTTCCTACAATATCAAGTGTATAAGTATTGATTTGTTCAGCATCGGATGGAAGATTATTTATATTGAACTCTCCCGCCTCACTTTCAGCTGAAAGCACTTGCGAAGACGGTGTTGGTGTGGATTTGCCTTCTGGGAAAAACACATAAGGAATAAGTGGATGGAGTTCTGAATATTGAACTTCTTCTACTTTTACTTGTGCTAATGGATGCAAATCCATATTTTTATCATAATAACGCAGAGAAGGCTCCTTTACTGTTAGAGTTCTTTCTGTTGTGGGTTTTTCTTTATATTCTTCTTCATATCTAGCTAAGCCAAAAGTCAAAGATACACCCAAACGAAATTGATTGACTGTCCAACTATCATAATAAGCATTAGATGATATATTTGTAAATGCAAAGCGGAATGACGCCTCAGGTGTTAAGAATACATTCCTACTTAAAGGAATCACATAACCTGCCCCAACTGCAAGAGCTGCTCGGGCTGCTTTATCTTCTAGAGGAATGTTGTACATGGGGTTTGTTGAATGAGTCAAAGTTTCTGTATATGTAAAGTCCCATTCTGCTGTAAAAGGGGTACCAAATTCTAATCCTACAAGGAAATAAATATTCTTTACAGGCAAGAGATTATGAAGCTCTAAAATTGGAGATACTTCAAAATATTCTAATCTCATATCGATTGTATTGCTTTCAACAATTATTCCATTTGTAGCAGACGCTTTAATTGTGCCATTTAAATTATTATAACCTATTCTTGCAGATATTGTGAAAATATCATTTATAGGGAAATTGGCTATAATTCCACCGTAATAACCTGGTGCTGTTGAAGTTTGATTAAATTTTAGTGGAAGCTGTGTTATTGGAGCAATATCAGTCCAGTCTGGGTTATGCATATTCAATCCCAATCCTCCTGTAATACCTATATTTATAGGCATCTTCATATTGGTTTGTGAATATGCTGAACTGAAAAACATAATTGCGAATAAAACTGGTATCAAGAAACGAAATTTTGACATAACTAAATCCTTTTGTTTATTTATAAAATGCAAATTAATAAAACTACATAAAAAACAAATAAAAAATATAATTTTTTAAAAAAAATAATTTAATATTTTATTTAAAACAAATAACAAGCAAAAACGTATTTAAAAGCAACTTTTTTGGATAAACAACTTGTTTGAAAATTACAACCTTTTTAGAACATTAATAAATCGATATGGAGTATAATTATGAAAAAATTAATTATTGCATCTCTAATACTTACAGCAGTTGCTTTCCAGCAAAGCTTTGCCGAATCTGGCTCGTTTGGATTTTTTGGTGGCCTTTCCACTCCCAGCAATAAAATTAATGATGTTTATAATTCTAAAACAGTCAGAGTAAATGATACTGCGTTAGCTAATTTAATTTCTCAAGGTCTTGATAATGGATATTATATTGGGGTAAAATATGGATTTAGGTTAAATAAAAACTTTACTTTTTTCGCGTCGGTAGCCTATAATAGCTTCCCTGAATCTGAGATATTAGTTGTAGATCCAAATGACCCATCAAAAGTATTAACTACACTATCTTCATCTACTAAGATTGTCCCAATATCAGCGGGGTTACAATTATATCCCTTTCACTCAATCATAAGCCCCTATATAGCAGGAAATTTGACATATAGTTATATTTATTCAACTGTGAATCAAAAAGTTATGGGTGTTGATGTCGCAGTATCAAAATCGCCATCCTATAGCAGATTTGGTGCAGGCATTGGATTAGGTATTGATTTCGATTTAAAAGTAATTGGGCTAAACCTTGAAGGAAAATATAATTATGCTAATTTGATTGGGAAAACAGACAATGAGCAATCAAAAAGCTATTTTACGTTAGGTGTTGGTATTGTATTTTAGGAGTTAATAAATTTTGTGGGTCCTACGTGATTCGAACACGTGACCTCTTCCGTGTCAGGGAAGCGCTCTAAACCAACTGAGCCAAGAACCCATCCGAATTTTTTACAAAATTAAGAAATAAATCCTTAATTTTCTTTATTTTTTTCAGCATTTCTTTTTTCTTTTTTATTTGTTGGAAGAAATGCTTTTATTCTCTGAATATAACCGCCCACATTACTAATAATATTTACTGCATCGGAAACTGGCTTTTCTATTTTATGATACGATGTGTTAAGCAAATCAGAAAAATTATTAACGCTTGATAGCACATTAGTTGCGGTTTTATCAGCTTTTGCAACAATATTGCTGATTGTAGTTTGCAAATTTTTTATATCATCGATACTGGAATTTACTGTATGGACAAAAGTATCAATTTTATCCACAGCTTCTTCAATTTTGTCAAATGTTTCTTTCAATTCTTTCGATTGTGCATTAAGATTTTCTCTTGTTTCTTCAATAAGATTAGTCGTTTTTCTAATTAAAGTGAGCATATATATCATAAATATGCAAAAAAATACAACTGCTACAATCAGAGCAATATAAAGAATATTTAACATAAATTATGCTCCTTAATTTTCTTCAGGAGTATCTTTAATTTCTGATTTAAAAGCCTCAACACCGCTTTTTACGCCTGTTTGCACTTGTGCCGCTTTCTCTTTTGCACCTTGCAACACACTTTCAGCACGATTAATAAGCTCTTCAGCTTGCGATTTTGCTGACGTTACTATTTCAGATGCTTTTTCCTTTGCTTCGTTATAGACTTTTGTGGTCTCAGTTTTTACTTTTTCAGTTGAACCCGCGATATAATCAGTTGTTTTCTTGTAGAGATCTGATGTAGTGTCTACAATCAATTTGCGGGTTTCTTCACCTGATTTTGGTGCTAATAATAATCCTAATATTGCACCTATTGCGCTGCCCGCAAGCGAGCCAATTAAAATACCTTTTAGAAATTCATTTTGACGTTCTTGTTCTGCCATATTCCCTCCAAAAATTTTAATTAAAAATATATTTTAATTAACGACAAATTAATAAAAAAATTATAAAATAATATTAATTTTTTTTGCAATGAGTATCATCTCAGCAATTTCTCTAACGGCGCCATTGCCTCCATTATGGTTACATATATAATCAACAATATTTTTAACAAATTCAGATGCATCTTGTGGACACGCACTGAAGCCAACGATTTTTAATACAGGAATGTCATTTATATCATCCCCAATATATGCTAGTTCATCTAATTTTAAATGATATTTGTCACCAAGCATTTTAATATCTTCATCTTTTGATTTTGTACCTAAAATAACATCTTCGATATTTAATTTTTTTGCTCGTTGACTCACAATTTCAGTATTTTCGCTTGTAAGAATAGCAGTTTTGATTCCAAATTTATGTAATAATGTAATTCCCATCCCATCTCGAGTTGAAAAGCGTTTTAAAACCTCACCTTGTTCAGAGTAGAACATTGCGCTATCAGTTAGCGTCCCATCAACATCCATTGCGAAAAGCTTTATTTTTGATAATTTTTCACTTAAAGTTTCATCCATATTTATAAATGAGTTTAGTAATTTTGTATTTATATATTTTAAAAAACGTTTTAAAATCAGTTTTAATGAAGAATTTTAAAAATATCTCAATTAGTATTCCTGAGGAAAAATTTGATCTTGCGATTGCCGTATTGATGGATTATCCAATCCTCGGTATCCAAGAAGAAACTGATAAATTGATTGCTACATTTCTCGATAACGAATGGACTTGCGAGATGCGTAAGGAATTACTCCAATCTTTGCAAAATATTGATAAAAATGCCAAAATTATCTTCGAGGAATTTGTTAATGCTCAAAATTGGAACGAAGAATTTGAGAAGAACATCCCAATTATCAATATTTCTGATAGAATTGCAATATTGCCTGAATGGAAAAAATATGAAGTGAATGCAGAAATTCCTATAATTATTAATCCTAAAATGTCCTTTGGCACAGGGCAGCACGAAACTACACGATTGATTGCTAAATTGATGGAAAAGTATGTCAAGCCAGGCCAATTTTGGCTAGATATTGGTACAGGTACGGGCGTATTAGCAATATTAGCTATAAAACTGGGTGCATCGCGCGCTTTTGCTATTGATAATAATGAATGGGCAATTGAAAATGCAACAGAAAATTTTGAGATGAACGGCGTTTCTGATTATATTGATTTATTTGAAGCGGATATCGAAAATATAACTTTGCCCAAATCTAATGGAATTGTTGCAAATCTTTATGCTAACTTAGTCAAAAACTCTTTTCAAAAATTTTATAATTCATTAGTTGGCAAAAATGGTACTTTACTTGTTTCAGGTATTTTAGTCTATGATAAAGATGAAGTCATTCAATCTGCAAATGAAATGAATTTTGAACTCATTGATATGCTTCAGGAATCCGAATGGGTTTCCTTAGCATTCAAATGTAAATAGATATTTATTGTGTGGTAAAAGCACTATGAGAATTGCTTCCCTGGATATTGGTACAAATTCATTTTTGATGTTAATTGCACAAATCGAAAATTCAAATATAATACCAATTTGTGATGAAATTGCAATTCCGCAACTTGGCACTGATTTAACAACTAATGACATTATAACTGAAAAATCATTAAAGCGAGGCGAAGAAGCACTAAAAAAATTCCGCAAAATTATTGATAATTATAATGTCGATATTGTATTAGCAAATGCTACTGAAATATTTCGCCGAGCAAAAAATTCTTATGAAATTATCAATAAATTATCTCAAAGGATTGATGCAAAAATTAATATAATTTCACCTGAGCGTGAAGCTTATTTAAGTTTTCTCGGTGCAATTCCCGACAATCGGCTTTGGACAGTCGTTGATATAGGTGGTGGCAGTACGGAAATTATTACAGGTAAGGAAAATGAAATTTTTTATAATATTAGCCTTCCCATTGGTTCACTTATTTTAAAAAATCAATTTTTCCAAAATAATATCCCATCCGAAAAGGAAATTTTAAATGCCAAAGAAAATATTAATGTGATAATTAATAAAAATATAAATGAATTCCCACAAAGCAATTTTATTGGAATTGGCGGGACTATTACTACTCTCGCAATGATTGCATTGGGAATGAAAGAATTTGTACCTCAGCTTATTGATAATTATATATTCAAATATGAGAAAAATTTAGCTCAAACCAAGCAACTTTCAAAAATGTCAGCCGAGGAAATTGCTACTCAATTTAATATTCATTCAAAAAGAGCAGAAATTTTGTTTGCAGGTGCCCTGATATTTCTTTTTATACAGGAAAAATTTGGTAAATCAGATTTTTATATTTGCTCAAAAGGACTTAGATATGGTGCAATTAAAGATTTTTTAATTGAAAATTCTCAAATATGTTAATTTTGCAATTTAATAAATAATTAATAATTTACTTTATGTTTAAAAAATCTATTTTAATATTATTGATAACAGCATCTTTTTTGTCAATATCTTCGTGTTCTAAGGAAGGGAATAGTCCTGTTCTTCAAGAAAAGCTAACAAAAGAGAATCTTTATCAAATCGCTCAAAATATCTATAATGAGAAAAAGTTGACTCGCGACCAAATTGATTTATTTAATTCCGCTATTAACAGATATGGATTAACACCTGATTCAATTATTGGCAAAACAGTAGGTGAGCTAATCACAAAAGAAGAACAAAATCTATGGCAAAATTCTGCAAAGCAGCTAGTTGCAACCCTTGCAAAAGTTCAAATACTTTCTGACCACAAGATTAAATATTTAGGTCTGCAACCCCAAGACAAAGACACATTAAAATTGGATATCATTGTATTTGAAATTACTAATACTTCAAATAAGGATATACAAGATCTCGAAGGACAATTTAGATTTTTCGATATGCAAAATCAATTAATAAAAGCTTATCCGATTCAACTCTCAAAGGTAATGACGCAAGTGCCTGTGATAAAGCCAGGAGAGACACGTCGCTTTGCTTATCCATTTTTCCATGACTCAAACAATGAACGCGATGAAAAAGTACGTGCGGGAAAAGATTTACAAATACTTTGGTTCCCTGTCAGTATGACTTTCTCAGATAGTACAAAAATCAATACTATTGTAAATAATTAAAATCCAACAATAATTAATAAAAAAGGGCTAATAGATTTTCTAATTCAATTAGCCCTTTTATTTTTCACTTCAAATTATATTATTTTTTGCTTTTTTTCTTATTGTTTTTTCTTTTTTTATCGGATTTTTCTGCTTTTTTCTCAATGCTTTCTTTAATTGCCGCACGAGCAGCAGAAAGCCTTGCTATTGGTACTCTAAAAGGCGAGCAAGAGACATAATCCAAGCCAATATTATGACAAAATTCAATTGTATCAGGGTCACCACCGTGTTCGCCGCATATACCAATTTCTAATTTCTTTCGTGTATTCCTACCTTCCTTGACAGCATGTTTCATTAAAAAGCCAACGCCCTCTTGGTCAAGTGATACAAAAGGATCAACGCGATAAATTTCTCGAGCAACATATTCAGGCAAAAATCTACCTGAATCATCTCGGCTCACTCCCAAAGTTGTCTGTGTCAAATCATTTGTTCCAAATGAGAAAAATTCTGCAACTTCAGCAATTTTTCCAGCAGTTATAGCACCTCGTGGTACTTCAATCATTGTTCCTACCATATATTCAAATTGAATATTGTTTTCTGTCATTACTTCATTAGCAACTCTTCTTATAATTTTCTCTTGATCTTCTAATTCCTTGACATTTCCGACAAGTGGAACCATAATTTCAGGAAATACTTTTTGACCTGATTTGATAACATTTACTGCTGCTTCAAATATCGCACGAGATTGCATTTCTGTGATTTCAGGATAAATTATTCCCAATCGGCAACCTCTAAATCCAAGCATTGGATTGAACTCGTGTAGCATTTCAACACGTTCATGGACTTTTTCAACAGAAATCCCCAATTCTTTTGCCATTTCCATTTGTCCTGCATCATCGTGCGGAACAAATTCATGAAGTGGTGGATCAATTGTCCTGATTGTCACAGGTCTGCCATCCATTACTTTAAAAATGCCTTCAAAATCTGCTCTCTGCAACGGTAGTATCTTTGCCAAAGCCTTGCGTCGAGATTCAGAATCATCAGCAAGGATCATCTCACGCATTGGTCCAATTTTGCCTTCACCAAAAAACATATGTTCAGTACGAGTAAGTCCAATTCCTTCAGCTCCAAATTGAATTGCATTTGCACTTTGGTCGGGTTGGTCAGCATTTGTACGGATTTTTAGCTTGCGGTATTTATCTGCCCATATCATTATTTCATTGAACATTTGAAAAACAGGTGCATCCTCTGGTTTTATCGTTTTATTAATCAAAACAGCAATCACCTCGCTTGGCTTTGTTGGTATATTCCCCAAAAATATTTCACCTGTCGAGCCATCAATTGAAATCCACTCGCCTTCTTTAACTACAATTGAATTATTTTCGGTTTTGAATTGTCGTGCTTTATAATCAATATTCAATGCACCGCAACCAACTATACAGGTTTTCCCCATTTGACGAGCAACAAGTGCAGCGTGGGATGTCATTCCACCACGTGCGGTTAAGATACCTTCCGATGCGTTCATTCCAGCAATGTCTTCAGGAGACGTTTCAATTCTTACAAGAATAACTTTTTCTCCTCTCTTTTTCCAAGCAAGTGCATCCTCTGCATTAAATACAACCCGTCCTGATGCTGCACCAGGTCCTGCATTTAGTCCCTTAGCTATTAATTTCTTTTGTTTGATAAATTTCTCTTTTTCTGCTGCATCGAACACTGGCCTCAATAATTGATTTAATTGGTCAGGCTCAATCCGTAATAAAGCTTCTTTTTGTGTGATTAATCTCTCTTTTACAAAATCAAATGCAATTTTTATTGCTGCGAATGCAGTACGTTTCCCAACACGGCATTGCAACATATAAAGACGTCCTTCTTGAATTGTAAATTCAATATCCATCATATCACGATAATGCTTCTCTAGAATATTTCGGATATTTACTAATTGATTGTAAATTTTTTCATTTTGTTCCCTGAGTGTTTCAATTGGTAGAGGTGTACGGATACCCGCAACAACATCTTCACCCTGTGCATTCATTAAATATTCACCATAGAACACATTTTCCCCAGTAGCAGGATTACGCGTAAAAGCTACACCTGTGCCGGAATCTTCTCCCATATTCCCAAACACCATTGCTTGTACATTTACAGCTGTGCCCCATGATTCAGGAATATTATTTAATTTTCGATAGACTTTCGCTCTGTCATTCATCCATGAACCAAATACTGCACCAATTGCACCCCAAAGTTGATCTTTAGGATCTTCAGGGAATTCTACATTTAATCTTTTTTTGATTGCGGATTTAAATTCATATACTAGCTCTTTTAAGTCATTTGCTGTTAATTCAATATCATTTTTTGCACCACGCGCTTTCTTTTTTGCATCAAGAATTTCTTCAAATGGGTCTATATCATCTTTTGATTGTGGCTTAAGTCCAAGCACCACATCACCATACATTGCAACAAATCTTCTATATGCATCCCACGCAAAACGTGGATTATTTGTTTTTGCGATTAAACCTTGAACTGTAATATCGTTAAGTCCCAAATTCAAAACTGTATCCATCATACCAGGCATTGATGCTCTTGCTCCGCTACGGACAGATACAAGTAATGGGTTTTTAGGATCGCCAAATTTCATTCCGATTTCATCTTCTAATCTTTTTAGTGCATTATCAACCTGGGCTTTTAATTCGGGAGGATATGTTTTATTGTGCTCATAAAAATAAGTACAAACCTCTGTTGTAATTGTGAAACCAGGAGGTACAGGTAGCTTTAAATTTACCATTTCAGCTAAATTTGCACCCTTGCCCCCAAGCAAAGCTTTCATTTCAGCGTTGCCTTCTGCTTTGCCACCGCCGAAATAATATACATACTTTTTGTCTTCTTTATTAGATTTTTTATCAGGCATATTATCACCTAAAACATTTATTTACATTTTATAAAAATTATAAAATTACAAAATTTTTATGAAAATTTATTAAATTTCTTTTATTATAAGTATTTTTTATTATGTATTTAATTTTTTATGCTGTTTTTTAATTTAATTTTCCTAAAATTTTGTAATTTAAGTTTTTTAAATTTTCGTAAAATTAGAATTAATATTTTTTAATAAAGGTAAAATATGAAAATTACAGATGAAGACGCTCTTAATTATCACAGTATGGGCAGAAAAGGGAAAATTGAAGTAATTACAACAAAACCTTGCGAAACACAATGGGATTTATCCCTTGCTTATACTCCCGGTGTTGCTGTACCTTGTCGGGTAATTGAAAAAGATCCACTGCAAGCGTTCGAGTATACTGCTAAAGGCAATTTAGTTGCTGTTATTTCAAATGGAACAGCGGTGCTTGGCTTAGGTGATATTGGAACAATTGCGGGCAAACCCGTTATGGAAGGAAAAGGCGTTCTATTTAAAAGATTTGCTGATGTTGATGTGTTCGATATTGAGATAAATTCTAAAGATCCTGAAGAAATAGTGCATATAATTGAAGCCATTTCTCCTACATTTGGAGGTATCAATCTTGAAGATATTAAGGCTCCAGAATGTTTCTATATTGAAGATGAATTAAAAAAACGCCTCGATATTCCTGTTTTTCACGATGACCAGCATGGCACTGCTATTATTAGTGGGGCTGCGTTACTTAATGCCTCTGAACTTACGGGTAAAAAATTGAGCGATATGAAAATTGTATATAATGGAGCAGGTGCATCTGGTATCGCTTGTGCAAAATTCCATATTTCACTTGGCGTCAAACCAGAAAATGTTATAATGTGCGACACTAAAGGTGTAATATATAAGGGAAGAACCACGGGTATGAATCCTTATAAAGAGGAGTTTGCTCGTGAAACTTCTGCACGCACTCTTGCAGAAGCATTGGTCGGCGCCGATGTATTCTTCGGTTTATCAGGTCCTAATTTAGTATCAAAAGATATGGTTCGTTCAATGGCTTCAAATCCAATCATTTTTGCTATGGCAAACCCCGATCCTGAAATTACTTATGAAGATGCCCTTGATGCTCGTTCCGATGTTATTATGGCAACAGGTCGCTCTGATTATCCAAATCAAGTGAATAATGTGCTCGGTTTCCCATTTATCTTTCGTGGCGCCTTGGATGCTCGTGCTACTGCGATCAATGAAGAAATGAAAAAAGCTGCATCTTATGCTCTTGCTAATTTGGCTAAAGAAAATGTACTCGAATCTGTTAAAATTGCCTATGGTGGTGTTGAATTGAATTATGGACGTGAGTATATTATTCCAAAACCATTTGACCCACGTGTTCTGACCTGGGTTGCTCCCGCTGTTGCGAAAGCGGCAATGGAAACAGGTGTCGCGCGTACCCCAATTGAAGATTTTGATGCATATCGTACTCAACTTGAAAACCGTATGAAACGCGCTGTATCAATTATGTCTATAATTAATAAAAATGAGGCTCATTAGAAATTTATAGAGTTGTTTTAGCATTTGAGATAATTATATTATTACCAAAGTATCTAAAAATAAAAAAATTATAATATAATTAATTAGCTATAAAGGGATGAAGAATGTTCTACTGCATTCCTCATCCTTTTTATTAAAAATGCTGAATTAACTTTTAAGTTTATAAAAATTTAACAAAAAAATTTTTTATTTTATTTTTTATACTCGGTAAGAAAATATCTATAATACCATTAAATCTAACTTAATTTTGCATCCTATAACTTAATTAATAAGTATAATCCCTCTTTACACACTTTACACTTTACACTTCTTACTTTCCCCTTTCCACTTTACACTTTACCCTTCACACTTTACACTTCTCTCTTCTCATCTTCCCACCATTATTTTATATGTTGAAAAAATAGTTTTATTCCTCACTGTGCATAAATACAACCCTGAACTTAATTTTGATGTGTTCCATTTGAATTCAGTGCTTCCTGGCTTTAACATTGTTTGATAAACTATTGCACCTTGCTCATTTGCAATTTGTATATTCGTTGCCTCAGTTAATGGTACATTGAAAACTATGGAAATATCGCCCGTTGTTGGATTTGGATAGATTAAATCTTGCTTTTTCGGTCCCTCACCCTTCTCTACCCCTGTAATAAAATCGGGAACTGTTAGAAGAGATACTATACCTGCCCATGAAACAATTATTTTATTTTGTTCGCATTGTAAATCGTTTGGATAAATACCTATCCAATTATTATCAGAAGTCAACTTTGGAAATGAAAAAACTCTAATATATGGTGGATTTATTGTATAAATT